>OJDR01000006.1_pt1 | contig 132320 bp, 120 predicted proteins | sample 1593081 | NCBI WGS metagenome assembly OJDR01 (sample SAMN05416873, study PRJEB24817) | seawater metagenome | isolation source: Sea water | place: Canada:Atlantic | collected 2013-11
CGCATTTTATGTGTCCTTATTATTTACAAATTAAATTACTAATAATTATTATAAAAATGGTGACCATGAAGGCGACTTCACTTCACCATTAAGTGCTGGCAATCTTGCCTTAAATCTTCCATCTACAGAAACTAAACTTAATACCTGACGGTTATTGTGTAAAGTACTATAAATTATCATCCCACCATTTGGCGAGATGCTTGGCGATTCATCCAAGCGGGTTGTTGTTAATACTTGGAAAACCCCTGAATCAAATTCTTGTTTAGCTAAATGATACTTGCCACGTGTTCTATTTACCATCACTAATTGGCGACCATCTGGTGTTAATGAGCCACCTAGGTTCATTTCACCATCAAAAGTTAACCTTCTAACTTTGCCGTCGACTAAATTTACGCGATATAGCTGCGCTTTTCCACCTCGTTCTGAACTAAATATCAATGATTTACCATCAGGTGTCCAACTTGGCTCGGTATCAATTGCGCGATGGCGGGTTACTCGACGTAACTTTTTAGTCGCTACTGTCATCACGTATAACTCAGGATTACCATCTTTAGAAAGTACCATCGCAAGTTTCTTGCCATCTGGTGACCATTTCGGCGCACTATTAATTCCCTCAAAAGAGCTAATTAAATTACGTTGCCCTGAATAAATATCAATAATATGAATTTGCGCTTGACGGTTTTCAAATGTGACATAAGCTAATTGGTTACCATTTGGATGCCACGCAGGAGACATTAATGGTTCCTTTGAGCTTAATAGCACATGCTCGTTAAAGCCGTCATAATCAGCTACCGCAAGTTGATACGGATATTCACCTTCATCACGAACGATAACATAAGCGATTTTTGTTAAAAATGCGCCACGAGTTCCGGTTAGCTTTTCATAAACAACGTCACTAATACGGTGAGCATAACGACGAAATTGATCGGCACCAATTTCGACTGTGCTTTCATCTAAAATATGATCTGAGGTCCGAACTAGCTCACCATTACTCAACATTTGTGTTTCACCACCGGTCACTTGACCACGAATGACATCAACGAGCTGATATTTAATTTGATAACGCCCTATCGAGGTTTCACTCACTTCACCAATAACCACAGCTTCAACGCCTTCACTGGCCCAGGCTGAATAATCAATTTCACTATCATCGCTAGGAGACTGGGGAAAGCGTAAGTCATCTATCGGACTAAATTTACCACTGCGCAATAAGTCATCACTGATCACTTTAGATAAGCGTTCTGGCATCACACCTGTACCGGTCCATTTAAAAGGCACAACGGCTATTGGCCTTGCCGTGTTAATACCTTCAGTAATAATAATCTCAATAACAGCGGAACTTGAGAAAGCAACTGTTGTTAATAAAGCTAATAATATCGTCTTAAAAATTTTCATAAGTCTCTTAAAGTTATTTATTCCACGGGGGCAAAGGTTAATTTAACTTCTACTAGTTCTTTGTTTACATCTACATCTTTCGACATGGGGAACTTGTTTACACGATAAACCGCATTCTCTGTCGCATCACAAATAATTTTTCCTCCAGAATTAACCACAACATATTTAATACTGCCTTCCAATGTAAGATGAACAGTAACACTACAGGAGTTTCCTTTATGCTCTCCTTGTAAATTTCTCAAGATAAGACCGTAAAAGATCCCGGTATATTTTTCAACTTCCGTCATCATTTGCTGTCGGCGAGCTTGTTGACGATTCGCCATGTCTTCAGCCATTTGCTCTGCCAATAGCTTTTGCTGAGCTGCTCGTTCTCTCGCTTCTTGTTCTTTACGCTTACGCTCTGCTGCTTTCTTTTTACGTAAATTTTCTGCTTTTTTAGCGGCAACTTCTTCCTTTAATCGCTTAGCACGAGCATCTGATGCGGCTTTATCTGCCTGCTGCCTTTCCAGCTCTTTTTGTTTACGCAACTTATCTGCGGCATTGGCTTTAGCTTTTTTCGCTGCACTATCAGCCGCTCTTTTTTCTTGTGCTTTTTTCTTACGCTCACGCTCAAGATTTTTAATGCGTTGTTCTTCATTTTTGCGCTTGGCTTTTGCAGCCGCGATACTTTCTTCTAGATCTTTTAGCTTTTTAGCTTCATCAGCTTGTTGCTTTTTAATCTTATTAATTTGCGTATCTACTGCGCTTTTTTCCACAATAACCGCCTGAATAGGTTCCATTTTTGCAGCTATTGGTGTCGGTTTAAGGGGCGGGGAAAAGTCACCAAATAATAAAATAGCCGCTAAAACTATGTGTATGGCAAAGCTTAATGCAACTGAGTTCGAATACTTCGATGGCACTACTTACTCTCCGGAGTATCAGTCATTAAACCAACCGATGGTACACCTGCCACTTTTTGCAACAGCACCATTAATTGAATAACAGCATCGTAAGAGACAGCTCCATCGCCATTAACCACCACAGGTGTGTCGGGTGCCTTTTTTAAATGCTCAGCAACTAAAGTAGCCAACTGCTCAGCTGACATGGGCTGATTTTTACTAGCACCAACGGCTAAGTAATATTTACCCTCTGCATCCACAGTTGCCACTAGCGGTGGCTTCATATCTTTACTTAATGGCTCGGCATCGGCCTGAGGCAAATCGACTTTAACGCCCTGTGTTATCAGTGGCGCTGTCACCATAAAGATAATCAACAACACTAACATTACGTCAATATAAGGCACGACATTTATCTCAGCAACCTTACGGCGCCTAACACGATTATACATAGTTACCCCCTACCTTAGCCGTGTTGCTCTGTCGCTGTTTGTCGCTGTAAAATACTGGCAAATTCTTCCATAAAATTACCGTAACTGTTTTCCAATTTTTCAACATTGTGACTAAAACGGTTAAAGGCCATAACGGCAGGAATAGCAGCAAACAATCCCATTGCCGTTGCAATCAAGGCTTCAGCAATACCCGGTGCAACCATAGCGAGTGTTGCCTGCTCAACAGCACCTAAGGCAATAAACGAATTCATGATGCCCCATACCGTACCAAACAAGCCAATATAAGGACTAATCGATCCCACCGTGGCCATAAAAGGTAAATGTGTTTCTAAACTATCGACTTCACGTGAAAGCGCAACACGCATCGCACGATGTGTGCCATCAACAATAACTTGTGGAGCGTAGGCATGAGTTTTTCGTAAGCGTGCAAACTCACGAAAACCAGAAACGAAAAGGCTTTCTATGCCATCAACATGTTCTTTGGCAGAAACCTCACTATATAGTTTACTTAAATCCGCACCGCTCCAAAATTTATCTTCAAATGTTTGCAGTTGAATTCGAGCTGCCATCAACACTTTACGACGTTGAAAAATCATCGCCCAACAAGCAATGGAAAAACCAAGTAAGGTCAACATCACCAATTGAACTAATAAACTAGCTTCTAAAAATAAATCGAAAAATGAGAGTTCAGCTGACACGTTTTAATGCTCCTAATATGCTTTTCGGGATAATACAAGGTTTAACAATCGATAAATCAACACAAGCGACTTTAATTTCAGCTGTGCATAACGTTATTTCGTTCTGGTTTACAAGCTGCTGTGAAAATACCACACTGGCAGACTTTAATCGGTTTATTGTTGTAGTAATGGTTAGTAAGTCATCAAGCTTTGCTGGTGCCTTGTTGTCCATGACTACCTTTGTGACCACAAAGCCGATGTTTTGTTCTAAAAATATTGACTGATTAATATCAAGTGCACGTAACCATTCTGTTCGGGCACGTTCAAAAAACTTTAGATAATTAGCATAGTAAACAATACCACCAGCATCGGTATCTTCATAATAAACACGAACGGTGTGCTGATAACTATTTAACGACATTAATAACTTCGAATGTTTTAATCAGAATTTTGTTCGCCTATCTTAATAGATAAAGCTCACGTACGACAAGCGCTAAGCAACTTTCTTTGCGACAAATTGAACAAAAATTTAAATTACCGCATTACTTTTGAAAAACACGCATAATTTGTCACCATTTGGCGACATAATTGCGTAGTTAGTTATTTTTTTTAATTAAATATTCGCATTAGTTTTTCTAATGAGTAATATAAATTTTTTTCGTTTGTCGATTTTAATTATTGACACTAGAATACTTCTGTTTTCTGAGAAAAATGCTGAATGTTGTTTCGCTGACAATTATTCGACACGCTCATTAAGTTTTATCTAGGTATTGTTAACTCCCTTTGACATATTCCTTAGGAACCATATTTCCTTCTATCAACTTAAGATTCTAAGTTGGCCCACATCATTGATGTGGGCTTTTTTTTGTCTAAAATTTGTCGTTTAAAGCCTGTGATACAAACTAAAACGTTCAGCTTTTTAAAAACATAAAGCACCAGAAGATGCTTTATGCTTTTAAAAAATTGTATTGTTTGGCTATTTTTCGGGAAAATCTAAACCAAAATGTAAATAAGCACGATTGGTCGCAATTCGTCCTCTAGGTGTACGTTGAAGAAATCCTTGTTGAATTAAAAACGGCTCTAACACATCTTCTATGGTTTCTCGTTCTTCACCGATGGCTGCCGCGACATTATCTAAACCAACAGGTCCTCCGCCAAATTTATCAATGATGGCTTCAAGTAGCTTGCGATCCATTAAATCAAAGCCTTCGTTATCAACCTCTAACATATCTAACGCACTTGCTGCCGTTGATTGACTGACGATACCGCCAGTTTTTACATCGGCGTAATCTCTGACACGGCGCAATAATCGGTTAGCAATACGAGGCGTACCACGAGAGCGTTTCGCCACTTCAAACGCGCCTGCTTTATCAATTTCTAGATTTAAAAAATGCGCTGAACGGATAACAATTTCAGTTAACTCTTTGGTATTGTAAAATTCTAATCGCTGAACAATACCAAAACGATCACGCAGTGGAGAGGTTAATGCGCCGGCACGGGTCGTTGCGCCAATTAAGGTAAATGGCGGCAAGTCTAATTTTATCGAGCGAGCAGCTGGCCCTTCTCCTATCATGATATCTAACTGATAATCTTCCATGGCAGGATAGAGAATTTCTTCAACAACAGGACTAAGGCGATGAATTTCATCAATAAATAAAACATCATTTTCTTCGAGGTTGGTTAGCAATGCTGCTAAATCACCTGCTTTTTCCAATACTGGGCCTGAAGTCGTGCGAATACTCACCCCCATTTCATTAGCAACGATATTAGCCAGCGTTGTTTTTCCTAGTCCAGGCGGGCCGAAAATTAATAAATGATCAAGTGGCTCTTCTCGCTTTAACGCCGCGGCAATGAAAATCTCCATTTGTGACTTTACATGCTCTTGTCCTGTGTAATCAGCGAGCATTTTGGGTCTAATAGCTCTATCAACCGTTTCATCTTCACGGCTGGCTATTGGCTCAATTAATCGGTCTGCTTCTATCATGGCTTACTCTTGGGAAAATTTACGCTTTACAGCATGGCTTTTAAGGCATCACGGATCAAGTCTTCACTACTTTTACCCGCAGCGAATATCGCTTTAACCGCTTTATCTGCTTGTTGCTGACTATACCCTAAAGAAACTAACGCGTTAATAGCATCAGCTTTATTATCATGAACAAAGTTACTGCCTTGTTTAACATCCATGGGCATCATATGGACAAGCGCATCACTGCTATCGGTTTGCCAATCTTTTAATCTATCGCGCATTTCAATTAATAACCGCTCAGCGGTCTTTTTACCCACGCCTGGAATTTTAACAATGGTGCTTAAATCGTCATGCACAACACAGCTAACAAATTGATCCGCTGACATGCCGGATAAAATGGCCAAGCCTAACTTTGGACCAACACCGTTAACTTTGATTAATAAGCGGAATAACTTTCGCTCAACTTTATTGGCAAAACCATAAAGTAATTGTGCATCTTCACGCACGACAAAATGAGTATATAACGTTGTTTCTTGATTTAATTCAGGTAAGGCATAAATACTGGTCATTGGCATGGTAACTTCATAACCAATGCCGTGGCATTCAATTAGAATTTCTGGTGCTGTTTTTTCGATTAAAATGCCGCGTAAACGTCCTATCACTGGGTAAACCTATAACGTAAAAATATGATGTCGCCACCATACCACTAGATATTTATACAGTAAAGTTTTATCCGGCAAATATCATCAAATGCTAAACAGCGTTAGCGTAGTCGCCCACGTACCGTTTTACTCGCTTGGCCTGACAGTTTACTGATGGTGTCATGACTATGCGCATGACATAAGGCTACCGCTAACGCATCGGCGGCGTCAGCTTGTGGTGTACCGGGAAGTTTTAAAATAGTTTTAACCATATGTTGCACTTGAGCCTTATCCGCAGCTCCCGTACCAACAACTGATTGTTTTATTTGCCGAGCAGAATATTCAGCAACACTCAATCCGGTATTAGTCGCAGCGACAATTGCCGCTCCTCGTGCTTGCCCTAACTTTAAAGCGCCACCAGGGTTTACGCCCATAAACACTTGCTCTATCGCGAACATATCTGGTTGAAATTGTACGATCAGCTCACTAACGCCAGAAAAAATGGTTTGTAACCTATCACTAAAGTCATCACCTGCCGCTATAGCTTTAATACAACCACTACCTAAATAGGTGAAGTTGCGGCCATTTTGTTTAATAACGCCATAGCCGGTTAATCGTGATCCCGGATCTATGCCTAAAATAATGCTCACTAATGATTGACCTTATTATTGGTACTATACCGAATATATTAATAATGCTATTGAAAAAAAACGCACCAACAAAGCCTATTTAGCATTATTCGTGCGTTTTAATTATCTTTCACATTAGCGCTTAGCCAATGTGAAAGCTACTGTAATGAAAAACTATTCTGCTGCTTCGTCAGTATTTGTCTCTTTTTCTAAACGGGTAATACCTAATTCAACAAGTTGTGCTGGATTTGGCGTACCTGGAGCATTAGTTAAAGGACACGCTGCAGTATTTGTTTTCGGGAAGGCCATTACATCACGAATTGAACTCGCACCTGTCATTAACATCACTAAACGGTCTAAACCAAACGCTAAGCCAGCATGTGGTGGCGCGCCGTATTGTAATGCTTCTAATAAGAAACCAAATTTCTCTTGTGCTTCTTCATCGCTAATACCTAGAATTCTAAATACGGCTGATTGCATATCTTGGTTATGAATACGCACAGAGCCACCGCCTAATTCACAGCCATTCAATACCATATCGTAAGCATCAGATAATGCGCCGACTGGGTTTGCTTCTAATTGCTCAGCCGTTAAGTTAGTTGGTGCGGTAAACGGATGATGAATAGCGTGCATGCCGCCATCAACTTCTTCAAACATTGGGAAGTCAACTACCCAAAGTGGTTTCCAGTCACCTTGTAATAACTCAAGATCTTCACCAATTTTAAGTCGCAATGCACCTAAGGCTTCAGTCACTACATTGTATGTGTCTGAACCAAAGAAAATAATATCACCCGTTTTTGCATTAACGCGATCTAATAGCGCATTAACCGCATCTTCAGTTAAGAATTTTAGAATCGGTGATTGTAAGCCTTCAAGGCCTGCATCACGGTCGTTAACTTTCAACCATGGCATACCTTTCGCGCCATAAATGCCAACAAACTTAGTCAGTTCATCAATGCCTTTACGAGAAAATTTAGCAGCGCCTTGTGGTACACAAATAACCGCAACACGACCATTTTCATCATTAGCAGGGCCAGAGAAAACTTTAAACTCAACTGCTTTTAATATGTCATCAACGTCAACAATTTCAAGTGGATTACGTAAATCTGGCTTATCAGAACCAAAACGTGTCATGGCCTCAGAGTAAGGCATACGCGGGAATTCACCTAAATCAACATTAAGTAATTTTTGGAATAACTCACGGATCATTTTTTCAGTCACAGCCATCACCTGATCAGAGGTCATGAATGATGTTTCAATATCTATTTGAGTAAATTCTGGTTGTCTGTCAGCACGTAAATCTTCGTCTCGGAAACATTTCACGATTTGATAGTAACGTTCCATACCTGACATCATTAGCAATTGCTTGAACAATTGTGGTGATTGCGGCAAGGCAAAAAACTGACCTTTATGGGTACGACTTGGCACTAAATAATCACGTGCGCCTTCAGGAGTCGCAGCGGTTAGAATTGGCGTTTCAATATCTAAGAAACCTTGTGTTTCAAGTGACTCTCGTACTGCTGAAGTAACTTTCGCACGAAAACGCATGCGCTCGGTCATTTCTGGACGACGTAAATCAAGGTAACGATATTTTAAACGTTGTTCTTCTGAGTTATTCTGATTTGGATCTAAGGGTAATGGTGCTGACTTATTTAAAATAGTGAGCTCTAAGCCCAACACTTCAATACCGCCCGTTGCCATATCTTTATTTACTTGGCCTTCAGGACGCGCTCTAACTTTACCTTTAATTTGTACACAAAATTCATTGCGTAACGTATTGGCTTTTTTCAATACTTCTTGTAAGTCAGGATCGTAAACAACTTGCACAATACCTTCACGATCGCGCAAATCTAAAAATATAACAGCGCCTAAATCTCGACGTTTGTTTACCCAACCACATAAAGTTATTTCTTGGCCAATGTGAGATTCATTCACCTCACCACAATAAAGATCACGCATGTATTTACCTTGAAGTTCGAATTGGCGACAGAAACCCGTCAAAAGTGAGGTATTTCTATAGCTCGTTATGATAAAAAATTGCCGACATTATAAAGCAATATAACGCAAAGTCACCCGTCATTGCTGCAATTGTCCGAGTTAGATAAAATTGATGAGTTTATTTTCTGGTTAATAACGAGAGTGGTGAACGTCCAATAAGCACAGTGTACGAGCTATATTGCCTATATTTATGATCTTGAAGCAATAAGCGTACTCAAAAACAGCACTATTATGCCGTAGATGAAGTTACTCATATCGCGCTATTATCCTTTATTAGCAGTGTATAGCCCTACTTAATATGACAAAAACAGCTAGCACATTTTTCTATGATTAAGTCACTGGATTGCCTTTACGATTAAAGACATAATGATTTTTACCTGCAGCTTTAACTTTATACATAAGTGAATCAGCAACTTTTAATAATTCATTATCTGAATCACCATCGTCTGGATACATCGCTATACCAATACTGCAACCAATAGTTGCCTTCACCGCAGACAGCTGTATTGGCTGTTGAATAAGCTTTAATACTTTATCAGCAATATAGGCGGCTTCATCTTGATTATGCAACCCAGTAAGTAGCAGTACAAATTCATCACCACCAAAACGTACCACAGTGTCAGATTCTCGAACACAACCTTTTAAACGATTCGCCACTTCAATTAATAGCTCGTCACCTACATCATGGCCATGGTTATCATTAATATTTTTAAAGCCATCAAGATCAATAAATAGTACCGCTATAAGTAACTTTTGTCGCTGATGAAATGTAATCGCCGTATTAAGCCTATCTTTTAATAATACGCGATTAGCAAGACCGGTTAAGTCATCATGCGTCGCCATGTATTTCATTTGCTTCTCTAATTTTCTGCGATTTTTTATCTCTAGATATAAACGTCGATTCCAAACCATAATTATAATGATGATAATAACAATGAGCACACCCACTTGAGCAGCTACTCGCAAAACAACATTTTTATCTAATCCGGTTTCAATACTGATATCAAACCATTTTTCGTATATTTGCTGGCTTTCTTCATCTGAAATGGTTAATACCGCTTTATTAAGCACCTGAGCGAGAATTGGCAATGATTTATTAACAGCCAAGTGGTTGCCATTTCTCTCCACTTCATCAAGTACCGACATCCCCATTCCTACTAAACTTTCTCTTTTGAGTAACTCGGTTCCTGATGACAAACTATCAATAAATCCATCTACTATACCTTTTTGCACGGCTAATAACCCTTCCTCACTATTGTCTACTAACCTCAAAGCAATCTTTGGAAATTTATTACGAATAATAGACACTAAGTAATAGCCTTTCGTAATGGCTAGCGTCTTACCACTAAAGCTATCGAGGTTTAATTGCTTTCCCTGTTCTCGCGGATGTACGATGACCCAAGGCATACTCCAATATGATTCGGTAAATAGCACTTGCGACTTACGAGCTTCTGTCGCCATTATACTGCCAATCACGTCTATTTCACCGTCCAGTAGCCCTTGATAAAGCGCTTCAAAATTATCATAAACCTTATATTCAATGTTGATATTAAGTCGTTGAGCTATCAATTGAAAAAGATCAGGATTAGTACCTTTAAATTCACCATATTTATCAACAAACTCCACTGGCCCCCAGCTTTTGGTAATACCAAATTTAACGATACTATGATCTTTAACCCACAGAGATTCTTGTTCTGTTAATTGCAGTAGGGCTAATTGGCGTTTATAAAACCCCGATGATTTATCTAAATTCCATTTTTTTTCTAGTGCAACTAATTTATCTAAGGGTATTTCGCGAAAGCCGTCCTCAATTAACTGTCCTAGCTCAAGATTGGCTTTATTTAAAATCGCGTAAACATCACGTTTAAAGATATAATTTGGGAAATGAGAATAGGTTGACTGTAATTTATTTTGGATTAAATAGTGCTCAATCACATCCCTTTGACCGGCGATAATATTAAGCTCACCGCGCTCGATTGCTTCAAATAATGCTTTATAACTCTCAAAGTTAATCACATTAGCATTAGAGATATAACGTCGAATATCTTTCACTAAACTTGGCGTTGATACCAGACCAATATTTTCATTCTGAATCTCAGATATATGGCTAACTTTATCAATATCATTTGACAAAAACAGACCATATTCAAGATTATAAATTGCAGGGCCCAGCGCCTCGGTTTCATTATTTATTTCATTCGCCACGTTAATAATATGAATATCAGGAAGCTCTTGGCTTACTTGATTGAGCTGGTTAAACTGATTCGAATCAGCAACGACAAATTCGACTTTCAAGCCACTAAACTTCGCCCACATTTGCCACAGTTCAACAAAAAATCCTTGCGCATGACCAGACGAAGAGGTGTCAGAAAAAGGCATTTGATCATTAATATATGACAAAGTAACAAGGTTATCTGACTTGTCCATACCCAACCATTTTCTTTCGATTACTGACCTTTCATGTTCTGAAATTTTATTCATGCCTTGCTGAATGAAATCTAGCAATTGCCTATTGCCTTTAGTTACTGCAGTGCCGTAATCACTAACATCATACGGAATTCTGCCAAAGGCCGGATACATTTGATTCAGCAATTCATAATCAGCAAAGTTTTTTGACAGCTTGTCGACACCAGCAATAATCAAAACTTCATTTTCAATTGCTGCATTATATAAAGTATGTCGATCGATAAATGTTCTTAGCGTTAAATTAGGGTATTTTTTCCGTATTGATAGTTCGTGGCTAGAACCCGCAACAACACCAACAGCATAAGGTGTTAATTGTGATATTTTTCTGAGGTTTGCTATTGAGCGATGTAAAAACAGGTGACGGCTTTGACGAAAAAAGGCTGTACTTAAATCGAATATTTCAGCGCGAGTTGGAGTTTTAGATAAGCCAGCATGAATATCTATATGGCCGCTTTGCACTTGTTCAATAGTTTGTTGCCAACTAAGTGCAACAAACTCAACGTTAACATTTTGTTTTTCTGCCCATAATCGCCAAAGCTCAACCATCATGCCATCGACATTACCTTGCTTATCCATAAAGTGATAAGGATAAGACGTTTTATTAACCGCAATTTGATACGTTTTCGCAATATCCTGTGCATGAACAGGTAATGCTAACAATATTCCGATCAGGCCTAAGCTTGCTAATAATCGCGTAAAAAATCTTAATACCAAGTTAAATTCTCATTATTTTTTATTTCGACCAATAAAACGCCTTGGAAAATAGGCAATGAATAACAGCGAACACCCTAAAAACAGATTATCTACTCGTTACAATGTTTATCGTTGAAAATATCAGGTAAAATACTTCTTCATATAACCTAAACGTTAGTACAGTTTCAACATCATGCAAGAATCAGATACCGATTTAATTTTTTCTAACAAACAAAGTAAAATCAAAGACTTTGCATTCGACGCTCAAGTCGTAGAAGTTTTCCCTGATATGATCAGCCGTTCAGTACCTGGCTATAGTACTATTATCGATACCATAGGTCGACTAAGTCAGCGCTATGTTACCGATAATAGTCAAGTTTATGACCTCGGTTGCTCACTTGGCGCGGCAACCTTAGCGATGCGTAAAGCGATTACAGCAAAAAACTGTAAAATCATCGGTATAGATAGTTCAAGTGCTATGGTTGAGCGTTGTAAAATGCATGTTAATGCATTTAAAGGCGATACCCCAGTCGAAATAATTGAAGGTAATATTCTCGATATTGAAATTGAAAATGCCTCCATGGTGGTACTCAACTTTACCTTGCAATTTATTGCTCCTGAGCAACGCCAAGAGCTACTAACCAAAATAGCCCGAGGTTTAAAACCTGGCGGTCTATTATTGTTATCAGAAAAAATAGCCCATAATGATCAAGTATGTAACGAACTGCTGATTGATTTACACCATGACTTTAAGCGAGCCAACGGTTACAGCGAATTAGAAATTGCCCAAAAGCGTACTGCGCTGGAAAACGTTATGCGTACTGATACATTAGATAGCCACTTAAACCGATTAAAGCAAGCCGGCTTTAAACATAATGCGCCATGGTTTCAATGTTTTAACTTTTTTTCCCTAATCGCCATCAAATAACTAGACTTTTTACCTTTATGATTTCATTTAATAAATTCTATCAAAAAATAGCCGGGAACCGTTTAAATCACTGGCTTAATACCTTGCCAGCGCAATTAACTCAATGGCAAGAAAACCACTTACACGGTGAGTTTGCTCAATGGCAAAAAACCATCAAAGCACTACCGAAGACCACTCCCTCAAGTGTTGATATAAATTCGACCGTTCGTGCAGGCGAGCGTGCTGATATTAATGACGGTGAATATAAGCGTATTGAAAACTTACTGAAGAAGTTTAAACCTTGGCGTAAAGGCCCGTATCATATTCATGGACTGCACGTTGATACCGAATGGCGTTCAGATTTTAAATGGGACCGTTTAGCACCGCATATTAGTGACTTAAGTAATCGTTATGTATTAGATATTGGCTGTGGCAGTGGCTACCATTTATGGCGTATGCGTGGTGCGGGGGCAGCGTTTGTTGTTGGTATTGATCCAACACAGTTATTTTTATCCCAGTTTCAAGCCGTACAGCATTTTGTGCAAGACGATAATGTTAATCTACTGCCTTTAGGTGTCGAACAACTTCCTGAGCTAAATGCCTTTGATACCGTATTTGCTATGGGGGTTTTATATCACCGTCGCTCACCTATCGACTTTATTTATCAGCTAAAATCTCAACTGGCTCCTGGTGGCGAATTAGTGCTTGAAACCTTAGTCGTTGATGGTGATGAAAATACCGTATTAGTACCTGGTGAACGCTACGCTAAAATGCGTAATGTTTGGTTTTTACCAAGTTGTGACGCAATGTGTGCTTGGCTTGAACGCTGTGGTTTTAAAAATATTCGCGTGGTTAACACTGATATTACTGCCTTAGATGAGCAACGTAAAACTGACTGGATTGATACAGAATCATTGCAAGACTTTCTTGATCCTAATGATAAAACAAAAACAATTGAAGGTTACCCTGCACCAAAGCGGGCGATATTTATTGCCAACAAATAAATTATGCCAAAGTAAACAACCGTTATTTACTGTAAATAACGGTCTAGCACCAATTGATAAACCCCTTGTTCTTTAATCAAAGCAACACCTTGATCAAATAAATCGCGATGCTGTCCGCTACTAAAACCTGCAGAGTAATAACGCTCGCCGAAAATATAGTGTACGGTAAACTCTTGATTATAACGCCCTCCTACATGCGACTTAACAAAAAACTTAAAAATATTAATATCAAGAATAATCACTTCTGTGCGACGAGAAAATAGCATTTCGATTTGTTGTATTTGATCAGCTAACTCGCGATAATCTGTCGATAAACTGACATTGGCATTATAATCATCGCCGAGAAATTTTTTAGCATTTTGAAACGCAATGATACTTTTACCAGAAAGGTCTTTAAAGGTATTTATCGTCAAACTCATATCCGATAAGCTCACTGCCACATTTTGGTATTTAATATATGGCTTAGAAATATAAATGCTAGGATGTTGATAATCCATCGGTAAAATTGCAATACCATCACTATTATAACGTTTAAAAGCAGTAATACTGCGACCTAAGGGCAGATGAGAAAAACTAACCGTATGATTAACACTGAGAAATGCTTCGCGAATAATATCTAACTGTAAGCCCGCACCATTTTTTTCGATAATAAAAGGGGGTTTAGGTAACCCCGCCAACATATCAATGTTATGTCGCACATGATCAGTTTCGTGCCCATGCTTATCAAGAGCTAGATCGTTTGCCCATACCAAGCTCATAGAAAAAGTAAACAGTACGGTAATAAAAGCATGGCCCGTTTTGATAAAAACGTTCAAATAATATGACTCCATTTTTGAATTTTAAAGCATCCAAGCTATTGCACTTACTAGACAAAATTAGTTAATGTATTCACCTATGAACATCAATACCATTACCTATAACTAAGCACTAATGATGCTCTCGTAAATAATAATATACTATTTGTTGCAATATTGTTAATTCACATTAAAAATAGAGGTAACATGGAAAATCCATGGTTAGCAAGACGGTTAGAACGCGTCGCGAAAAGACACCAAGATCATCGCAGCCCATTTCAACGAGACAGAGCACGTATTCTTCACTCAGCAGCATTTCGCCGATTACAATCAAAAACTCAAGTAATGGGAAGTGGTCAAAGTGATTTTCATCGCACTCGCTTAACCCATTCTTTAGAAGCGTCACAAATTGGTAGCGGTATCATTGCTCAAATTCGCAGTAAGTATCCCCAGCGCAGTGCTGAGTTATTTCCTAGTGATGACAGCTTAATCGAATCACTATGTTTAGCACACGATATTGGTCACCCCCCATTTGGGCACGGTGGTGAAGTTGCCCTACATTATATGATGCGAGATCATGGCGGTTTTGAAGGCAATGGACAAACCTTTCGTATTGTTGCTCATTTAGAACCTTTTAGTGAACATTTCGGTATGAACTTAACACGTCGAACACTGCTTGGACTGATAAAATATCCACAAACGTTGAATAATTTACAACAAAATATTCCACAGATATTACCCGCCTCCTTTCGCCAGCTAGAAGCCGCTAAATGGCATCCACCAAAAGGTTTATACCTAGACGATATTGAAATGATCAATTGGGTTTTAGCGCCTTTATCTCAGCAAGACAAGGCGCTTTTTCAGCAGATTAAGATTAACAAAAATAGACATAGCAAAACTATTTATAAATCTTTAGATTGTTCTATTATGGAGCTGGCGGATGATATCGCCTACGGCATTCATGATTTAGAAGATGCCATTGTCACCGGCGTGGTTAATCAGCAAGACTTTCATGAACAGGTAATTAAAAAACTGCTAAAAATCGAAGATGAGTGGCTACAGAACTATAGCAAACGCTTAACAGAACACTTATTTAGTCCTCAACGTTATCAACAAAAAGAAGCCATTGGTGGCCTGGTAAACTATTTAATCACAGCGATAGAATTAATTGATATTAACGACACCGAAACTGATGGATTTCAGGAGCCACTGTTACGATTTAATGCCGTACACCCCTTGGTTGCCGCACAAGCACTACAAATATTTAAAGACTTTGTTTATCAATATGTCATCAAGCAAACGTCAATCCAACAATTAGAATATCGTGGTCAGCAAATTGTCATGGAATTATTTGAAGCTTTATCGTCAGACCCTGAACGTTTGTTGCCTAAAACTACCGTAACTCGCTGGCAGCAAGCAAAGATAAATAATCAAAACCCACACCGAGTTATTGCTGATTATGTCGCTGGCATGACCGATGAATATGCCACCAGACTTTATCAAACCTTATTCTTGCCCATTGGACAAACAGGTTTTGGTAAGCACGATTATTAATGCTCGACTACATAGTGAACCAGCTTGAGCTAATATCTATAAAGAGCTATTAAATTAACCATTTATTGTACGAGTAACTTATATTTCAAGTTGTACATGACGCTAGTAACAATCACAATTGCCGCTCGAGTAATAAAATTGTTCTCTCTACACGCTTGGATATAAATATGATTGGGCCTATATTTTTTGATAAATTGCACAAACAGCACCAGCAGGATCCTTAATTACCGCATATTTATCACTACCCATAGCTTTAATCTCAGTCATTAAAGTTCCTCCCTTAGCTTGCACAGCAGCAATAGATTGCTCTATATCTGCCACTAAAAAATACGGTAACCAAGCCGGCGGAAGATCTTTATTTACCCCCTGAGCATGGCAAACACCGGCAACCGCTTCACTATTAATAGGCTCAAGCATGGCATAATCATCATATTCTCCCATTGAAATATTATCGACCTTCCAGCCAATAACCTCTTGATAGAATGACTTGACAACTTCAGCGTTGTTAACTGATAAATCAAGCCATGCCATAGTGCCTATTTTATTATCACTCATTTTTATTCTCCCGTTTTATTTTTGGGTTTCTTGGGTAAAACTTATCAGGTAAAGCATTAATGTGTTCAAAGAACCGCGTGTCTTTATAAGGTAGCTTCATAAAACCAGAAATACCAAAACCCGTTATGGTCGGCAGTAACTGTAATATATCCGTTAAACACTGTTTAAATTCGCGCTCTTTATCGTGATTTAACAACATTAAATAACTGTGAATTTTTAAATGCGTAGGTAACACTTCAAAAATAATACAGCCAGTGTGATGAATTTGGTTTAAACGTGCTAATACTGCCATTATTTCATCAGGTAAATATAAATATTCGTCTGGGTCTTTACCGTCTTCAAAATAAGAATGTAAGCGAGTAATATCATCAATAACCGCAACATCACTAATATCATAATTGATCACTTGTGTTGATAAAGCTTGGAATGGCTCATTCTCATTCTCGCGCTCAACATGCAAGGTATTACGGGCATTAAATAGACAACTTTTGAATACCCCGACTCTAAATATTCCTTGAGCCAAGCGCACCATATTATTCACTGCACTTTGAAATGACGCCTTTAGAGCAGGATCAAATAACGATAGATTTGAGTCTATATAAACACCGTCTTTTTCCCAGCGCACCGCCAAGCCTCCGACAACAGGAAAATTAGCTAAGCGACCGACCGCTGCGACAAAAGCTTTTTCTGTATCTCCCATACCCATTAAAAAATTCTTAAAGTACTTTTCTAATTGCACATCATCAATATCGCTTAATTGCTCTTTATCTGAAGATTCTCGTAAAAACGACTTACGCGAGCCATAAACAACGGTATCAATACTTTGGTTATAATTTTTACACCAAACAGGCACTAGCGGCTTAATTTCAATGGGTAAAGGAGGCTCTGCCATTACGGTATTTTTTAACAACGCGAGGTGACGAAAAAAATAGTCGCCAGCTTTATTTCGTGTTTTTCGATCTTTACTGAGCATGCCTGATAATATTTTTGCCAATAACTTAGGTAAACCTAGAGAGGACGGCGTGATCACTCCGCTACCGTAACGACAAGATTGTCCGGAAGCTAAAGCATACAAAGTTGCGGCTAGTCCTTGTTCGTCAAAACGAGGTGACGACATTTCACCACTAATCTGCTCATGACCAATAAAGTAAACATCCCCCAAGCGCGCATTACTATTTTGTAAGTCACTACTCATCAGGTCCATAATATTGTTTGCTGTTGTTTGACCGTACACATCAAGTTGTGCCGGTACTGCAGATCCCCAATCAACCAGGTATACTTTTTCTGTTTCAGGATCAAAAACAACATTAGAAGGCTTTATATCACCATGCACATACGGTTTACCTTTCTCATGCTGTTTGATATCGCGTAAATAGCTTAGGATCTCGACAAGTTGTATGGCAATTTTTACCACTAACTCACTTGATAAAGGCCCTCTCTGAAATGATAATTGCTCTAAATCTATGCCTGGAGCGCGCTGCATATGAACGATAGATTGACGTTTGATCTTATAGTAACCAATAATTTTCGGAATACGACGATGAGACAACTGCCGCTGGATGTCTGCCTCTTCAGCGAGGCGGTCTTGCACGTGCTGTGGCAAATTAATGCGAGAAAATTTAAATACTTGCGATTGTCCATGCTCATCTTCACCACCAAAAACAAAGCCATAAGCGCCTTTGCCTATTAACGCGATATTTTGGTAGCCCAATAAGGTTAACTGCTGCTGACAGAGCTCAACCCACTGCTTTAATTTTGTTGCGTCTTTATGATTTAGTAAATAAATCGACTGCTCTTCAGCGATGTAAAAATGTTGGAGTTTCTTTTCTGCCACTCACTTTCCTTAACAACAATGGATAAATTCAATTAAACTCAATTAAATTATCATTCAATTTCAGGCTAATTGATACGTCTTATTAAACCGTCGCTTTTAAAGTAACCTTGCTAGCGACTAGTTGCCGTTACTGAACGATAACGACATCACGCAATATCATCGTTCTGTCATCATTTAGTAATCGCGTTGTCATAAATTTTCGGTATGCTTTTAAACGCTAACAAATACCTCCCTTATGTCTTTGTTAACTCTCTCGAAGCTACTCACACTCCGAGCGTGCTCCATTTAGCCTATTGCTTACGCCCTTTATTAACTGTTTAAACATTTTGATAAAGGGCTTTTTACCTTCTAACTACTTCACCTTTAAAAGTCGTTGTGCAATAGTAAATAACCTCAAACGATAATAAATAATGTAAAAGCATAAAGGAAAATATGAATAACATTAAGCTATTAGCGACACTCTTTATTGGTATATTTATCGGATATATCATGACTAACCTCACCGCTAGCTATACAGAGAGCGTGGCGTGTTCATCCATAGAAAATCATGCTCATGACGCAAAAATGCCAGTTAAAAAGCCTGATCTAGCATCCGAAGATAATCTACAAGATGATACAAACATGGCTCCAACCTTAGTCAATCAAACTGAGGCTTCAGGAACTGATTTAACAGAAATGTCGATTTCATCGCAAAATAATGACAAAGATGATTACCAAAAACTTGAACAGGCATACCTGGAATCGACCAGAAAAATCAGCTCACTGCAGCGTAAGTTAGATGAATTTGACGACAATGATATTTCTACCGAACAAATGGAAGCACTGGTCGTAGAGCCATTTAAAAGCAATATCGGCAGTTTTAGCGGTGTTGAGAGAAATAATATTTATAATTTCCATCAGACTGATGATGATGCTGACTGGGGATATAATATGCAAAATTATATCAGTGACTTTGTGCTAACCCATTATGATGCTGATGGTATCAATTTAACCTCGGTACTATGTAAGCAGCAGCAATGTGAGCTATTGGTTATTCAGCAAGTCGAGGGGGCTTGGCAGAATATATTTCAAGAGTTAAGCCAACAAGTATGGTGGAAGTTCCACTCTTCGACTTCAACCTCTGGAAATGTTGCAGCCTCAAAAGGTGATCTTGCTATTTATACCTTTTTGTCTCTTTAACAAGCACTGAAAAACTGAGTCCCTGAGAAAGGCCTACACATCGTCGCTCTTTCACATCCATGTGACCGAGACATTGCTTACATGGATGTAAGTACTTAGGTTATGTCTGGAGCAAATAACCTGACCGTACTTCATGTACATAAAAAAGCCTGCGCGTGGCAGGCTTTTATCACTATAATCTTTGTCAGTGCTAAGACATGTGAACTAGCATATTGCTTGGCTCTTCAAGGAATGACTTCCATAAATTACAAAAACGCGCAATAGTACCGCCGTCAATTGTGCGGTGATCGCCAGACCAACTTACTTGCATAATTGAACGAGCTTCCACTTCACCTTTGTCATTAAAACGAGGCAGTTTTTGTAACTTACCTAACGCAACAATCGCAGACTCGGGTTTATTGATGATAGGTGTCGCCACAGTACCACCAATAGCGCCAATATTTGAAATAGTGATAGTACCACCTTTCAAATCAGCAGCTGGTACACGGCCAGAGCGTGCATCATTGGTTAAGCGAGTAATATCAGCAGCTAAATCTAAAATAGATTTAATTTGTACCTGTTTAACATTCGGCACTAATAAACCTACTTTCGAATCAACGGCCATACCAATATTATGATCGTCAAAGTAAGTTAACTCGGTACAGTCATCATTAACTTGCGTATTGACAAGTGGGAATTGTTTCAGTGCTAACGACATCGCTTTCATAAAGAATGGCATCATGGTTAATTTGATATCTTGCTTAGCGTAAACTTCTTTAAGTTCACCACGCAATTTAATCAAATTAGTCATATCGATTTCTTCACAGTAAGTAAAATGTGGAATAGTCGAAACAGAATTCACCATGGCTTTTGCCATTACCGCTTTAATACCACGAATTGGCTCAACACGTGTACCACCAATTACGGCTTTAGTAGTCACTATCGTAGCCGCTGTTGCAGCTGATGGTGCTTCATTAAAGGCGACAACATCTTCTTTATAAACACGACCCTTTTTACCACTACCAGGAACTTGGTGAATATTGACATTAAGTTCACGAGCGACGCGGCGTACCGCAGGGCTTGCTACAGCTTTTTCATTCACTACTTTTGCAGATGCTGCTACTGGCGCTTGAGTTGCAGCCGCATTAGGCGCTGATGCTTTAGGTGCTGATGCTTTAGGTGCTTCAACTACCGGAGCAGCAGCTACTGCTTGCTCATTAGAGGTAGCTTGAGCGGCAATTTCAACGGCAAATAAAGGTGAATGTACTTTCGCAATTTCACCTTTAGCGTAATAAAGCTTAACAACCGTACCTTTATGCATGGCTGGAATTTGCACTAAAGCTTTATCAGTCATTACATCAGCAATCGGTTGATCTTCTTCAATCACATCGCCTTCAGCCACTAGCCATTCAACTAATTCACACTCAACGATACCTTCACCAATATCAGGCAAAATAAAGTCTTCGATTTGTGTGCCACTTGCAGCAACAGGCGCTGAAGCTAATGGTATTTCATCAACTACAGGTGCTTCAACTATCGTCGTTTCAACAGCATTATCACTTGCCGAACTGCCGGCAGGAGTCATGGCAAACAAAGGTTGATGAACTTTAGCAATTTCGCCTTTAGCGTAATAAAGCTTATCAACTACGCCTGAATGCATAGCGGGTATTTGCACTAAAGCTTTATCGGTCATTACGTCGGCAACCGGTTGATCTTCTGCAATGACATCGCCTTCTGCTACTAGCCATTCAACCAGTTCACATTCAACGATACCTTCACCAATATCTGGTAATATAAAATCAATGCTCATGCTCTAAAATCCTAGTAAGTCATACTGTTTTTAATTGCTTCATAGATCTTTAAATGATCCGCAACATATTCTTTTTCGAGTGCTAATGGGTATGGAGTATCCATGCCACACACGCGAGCAATTGGCGCTTCTAAATGCAAGAAACATTCTTGTTGAATAGTTGCCGCAATTTCACTAGCAAAACCCGCTGTTAATGGTGCTTCTTGGCTAACAACAAAACGGCCTGTTTTAGTGACAGAGTTTGCTACTGTTTCGATGTCCCAAGGTAAAATGGTACGCAAATCGATAATTTCACATGAAATGCCATCAGCAGAAGCTAATTCAGCGGCCTTCTCAACGATTTCCATTTGTGCGCCCCAAGCTAATAACGTGATGTCAGTCCCCTGTTGAACAACTTCCGCTTTACCTAAGGGTAATTGGTAATCTTCTTCCGGTACTTCACCAACCGATGCACGATATAAGCGCTTAGGTTCGAAAAATATTACTGGGTTATCGTCACGAATTGACGCCAATAACAAACCTTTAGCTTGATAAGGGTTACGTGGCACAACAATTTTTAGACCTGGGGTATGCGCAAAATAAGCTTCTGGCGATTGACTATGATATAAACCACCGGCAATACCGCCGCCGTATGGCGTACGAATAGTTAACTTACCGACATTAAACTCGTTACCACTGCGGTAACGGAATTTAGCTGATTCATTTACAATTTGGTCAAAAGCAGGGAAAATATAATCAGCAAACTGAATTTCAGCAATCGCAGTACTGCCCTGAGCTGCCAAACCATTGGCAAAGCCAATAACGCCTTGCTCTACTAGAGGCGTGTTAAAACAACGGCTTTTACCGTATTTATCTTGTAAGCCACTGGTTGCGCGAAACACGCCACCAAAGTGACCTACATCTTCACCAAAACACACGGCACGATCATTCTCAGCCATGACGGTATCAAGCGCGTTATTAATCGCTTGTAATAAATTCATTTGCGCCATTACTTAATTCTCCCAGCCGTAAACGGGTAAGCTTTAGGGTATTTTTTGATATGTGCTTTTAACTCTTCAAACTGACTTTGCAATAATGGTGGCACTTGGTCATAAACATCAGTAATTAAATCTTCAACTGGTGGTTTATCAATTTTTTCTGATACCTTAACCGCCGCTAACACTTCGTCACGTAGTTTTTCAAACAATGCAGTTTCTTGAGCTTCGTCCCACCAACCTTGCGCCAACATCCAGTTTTTCATGCGAAGAATTGGATCATGCTCTTGCCATTTGGCTTCTTCTTCACGTGTACGATAACCTGAAGGATCATCAGACGTAGAGTGAGCACCTAAACGATAAGACATAGCTTCAATTAGCACTGGCTTACCTTCTTTAACGGCATATTCACGTGCAAGCTGCACAGCGGCAATGACCGCTAAAATATCGTTACCGTCAATACGCAGGGTTTTCATACCGTAACCAACACCGCGAGAAGCAATGCCGTTACCAACATATTGCTCATCTGATGGCGTTGAAATGGCGTAGCCATTGTTACGACAGAAGAAAATAACCGGTGCTTGATGAACAGCCGCCATATTTAAACCGGCATGGAAATCACCTTCAGAGGCAGCGCCTTCACCAAAGTAACAAATAGTCACGGCGTCTAAGCCCTGCATTTTTTGTCCGTAAGCATAACCGGCAGCTTGTGGGATTTGCGTACCTAGAGGTGATGAAATCGTCATATAGTTCAATTCATTACTACCGTAATGGATTGGCATTTGACGACCTTTACCTAAATCTTTTTCATTACTGAACATTTGATTCATAAAGTTTTCAAGGCTAAAACCTCGAAACATTAATGCGCCCTGTTCACGATACTGCGCCATGATCATATCTTGATCTTTCAGGCCTGCAGCACCACCAACACTAGCAGCTTCTTCACCGAGTGCTGCCATATAGAAACTGATGCGACCTTGACGTTGTGCTGCCACCATACGTTCATCTAAAACACGATGAAAAGCGAGAGTTTTGTAAGTTTTGGTGGCAAGTTCTTGATCAATTTCTGGCATGAAAGCATTTTCATAAATGCTGCCATCTTGTTTCAATATTTTAAGGATTGGAATTTCAACTGAATGACCATCAATAAAAGCTGGTTGGTGTACTACCGGGCTTTCGTTATATACGTCAGTGTTCATAGCCTTCTCTTTGTTATTAACCTTGAATGACAAGGTGACATTGCTATTCGCTCATTATTTACCACCGAAAGTATAGAAGCTTTCACGGCAAGATGAATATTTATGTCGTTGTTATGAATTGTTGGTTGTAATAATCGCAAGCACTTTACCTTTACGTAAACTGAAAAACAAGTTTAGTGAGCAAAGTTAGCGCTTTTATTTAACACTACCCGAGCATAATTCTTTACAGCTATGCCCGCTATTAAAGAGCAGACCAGTTGCTTAGTTATGCAGATAGTTAACGTGATAAAAAATAGCTAAGTATCTAAGGTACTTACTACTCGTCTAGACAAAATGCTTTGTTCTAGACAAAATCTAAGTAACTATTCACCTATGACTTAATCCACTTAGGCACAGACTTTTTGTTCTAGACAACATCTAAGTACCTAAGTCCTTTTAGGCACGGGCTATTAGTTCCAGACAAAATCTAAGTACGCACTCACCTAAACATATGCCATTTAGGCAAGTGTGGTGGGGATAACGGTTAACATGGCGCGTTGACCAATCGCCACATTGGCATTAGGGAATATAATTGCCTCGCCATCTTGCTGTGTTTTCACTTCATTACCACCATCAATCGCTAAAACATGGCCTTGTGGAAAGTCTGTAAAGTTTTCAACATCATCATCAAAGGTTAGCGAGAAATCTTCATGATGACGATCAATTACCTGTGATATTTCATATAAGTTAAAATCTTCCGCTTGAAATGGCGCTAATGCCAAATCTTGGCCTGAAACAAACTTAGTTAACGTTTCGCGCACTTGTACAAACTGGTTCATATCATTCTCGCCAAATGGACGAACTTTGCCTAATTCAACGGTAAATGCATCAGCGCCAAACTCGTTCGATGAAAAATAGCTAAAGGTTGTTGTAGGTGAGTGCGATAGCAACACGGTACTTACGCCACAGGCATTTAAAAATTGTAGTTGGCTTTTCTTACGAGGCGCACCGTGTAAAAAAGGATAAACGGCAAATTTGTCACACTTGGAGCCACGAATAGCGGTATGTAAATCGTAATGACTACGTTGACGATCACCACCATTCGCGCTAGGTAATTCACTACCCGCTTCAAAGAAAGCTCTAACGGTGTTTTCTAATAACAAGGCTCGATGACGCTCTTTATTAATCAAACCTGGCCCTTGCCCCTGATCTTGTGAATGACCACCTGAAAACAAGCGATTCATATTTTCTTCGACAAACCGCTGAGCAATATTCATTGAAGCCGGATTACCGAAAATAAATAGCACCCGTTCAGCCAGTGCTAATTCACCACGAATGAGCTGCCCGATAATATCACTACAAATTTCAATGGGTGCAGTTTCGTTGCCATGCACAGCACTTGATAAGACAATATCATGCTTGCTTGCGCGATCGACAGGTTCAAAAGTAATTAAGCCGGTGTCTAATACCGATACTTTACTCATTGTTTGTGATGCTTGATGACTAACTTCAAAACTAAAAGCACCACCCGGCAACGACCATTCATTGGCACGAGTTATTGATAAGAAATCACCACTTTGTTGTAAAGCAGATGCGAAGGCACTTGTTGAATTAGTTGCATTACTTGAATTTGATAAGTCACTCACGCGTTTTCACCTATTGTAATAGTTAAATTTATTTGAATAACTCAGATCGCATTGCGATAGCACTCATTAATAATTGCGCGCTATTATACCCATTGAAGCAATGAATTCACTATTTAGCATAAATTAAAAGCTATTACGATGTCGGCTGTGTTAAAACTAACTCAATACCTTTAATCTCAAGTAGCTCAAAGGCTAAAGGTTAATTTTTCTATAAACAATCAGTTAGGCTTTAGCTGAAGGTAAACGTGAGCAGATTTACTGAAGGGAGATTATTCTAGCTGATAAGCTGTAGTTGTCTATCTAACCGAAACTGAAATTTTGAATGATTAGGCTTTACCCAATATTAACAGCGGCGCTAGCCACATTGATTACCATTTAGCACACATGAGCAATGCCAGCCATGTTAAATATAACGATTACTAGCTGACATCTAACACAAAATATTAGTGTTTTGTCGATGAATACAAGCTATTACTTGAGCACTTCGACAGCATTCTAAACTCTTCCTGTAACGCTTTACCTTCCTCTGTTTTTTCCATTACATTCTCTCCTGCCGCCCAAGATTGCATATTTGGATAGACATCAACAAACATAAAACCATCCTGATTGCCGACTCTAGGCTCCATATCATAGGAGTTAATCCCTCCCCCTTTAACATTCGCGTTCATGAATTTAACCCATTTTTCGTTTAATGCTCCTGCATCTTTCATCGTCTTGTTTTCTTTCAATTTACATTGCCAAACATCTACAATATGCTTTTCAGCGTAACAACTTACACTAAATATAAACATTAAGGGGATCGCAAACTTTATTGAATTATTCATTATTATTCCTTGATTAAATTAAACAAAGAAAACATGGGGGAAACTATTACCCAAGACACCATTCTAAAAATCATTCACTATCGAGTATTGTTCACAGACATTGTTAATGCAAATTATTGTTATTCTGATAAATTTTATCATTAATCCCGCTAATTCAAACAGCAAACCAATGGAATATCAATTACGATTAGCTCTTCATCAGTAAGATACTGATCTAACATCTAAAGCTCGCATATGAATAGCACCAAAGTCACCACAGCGGTCATTCATGTAATTGAATTGGCCTTATTGCAAAATGTATATCGTTGACCAGAACACTTGAAAAGATTAATGTCTACTTTGAATAAATTGCTTGAAATATGCAGCACTTGAGTTAGGCATCAATAATTGAAAATACTAATCCTATCGAACAAAGACTTAGCAAGTAATTTTGCATTAAATTTATTAGTCCCAAAATTAACCGCTGACCATGAAATACACCTTTGGTTGTCTGCTAAAGTTGGTGGGAATAGCAATTTCCCTAGTCAATTAAATAGGCTTAAATTTTTTGAACAAGATTTGTTTAACAAATTATTAAGTCCGTCTTTTTCTGGTAATAATATCGGTAAGTTAAAAGGGTTTGAATATTTTCAATGTGATTTAGCTTCTGAGTTGGTGGAAGAAAATAGTATTAATTCGCCTGAAACTATTGAACGAATAAAACAGCTTGATCCTGATTTAATAGTTTCAATTCGTTATGGTGGCATTTTAAAAGAGGAATCTATCAATATTCCAGCTAAAGGAGTTTTAAATCTTCATTCGGGTATATTGCCTCTGTATCGTGGTGTTATGGCAACTTTTTGGGCTATGTTGAATGGCGACTCAAAGATAGGTACAACACTTCACACGATTGATGACGGAAATATAGATACGGGGGAAATAATAAAAATTTCAACTTTAGAAGTTCATTTCAATAAATCCTACCTGTGGCATGTCCTTGAGCTATATAAACAAGGCGTTTTAGATATACTTGATACAATTTCATCTTACACCCTACATGAGCAAATATTGAAGTCGCCACAGCCTAAAGAAAACTATTACTTTTCCTTTCCTACTACCGAAGATTTAATCGCATTTGAGCAACAAGGTTTGAAATTGGTAGATGAGCAAGAGTTTCTAAGTTTTATTAGTGAAAATTATTTGTCATAGTCAGCATCCTTAAATGTAATGCCAACGGCAGCAATGAGCTGCCTGTCAGGTTTAGTTCTTGTATTAGTCCGCTTACTTTAAATTAAGTTAACGCCTGTTTGAACGACTACAAATAAGCTAATAATCTTCCGCACCAGAATGGCTAATCGCTTTATTGGCGATAGCATATGAAAAACCTTTGCTGATCAAATGTCGTAGCGCTTTTTGTTTTAGTTTTAATTCTTCAATTGGCTCGACGCCAAACTTTCTAATTTTTAGCATGAGCGCTTTATCAAAATAATCTTCGTCTGTTGTTTCTAAAGCGCTCACACACTCGTTAATCACCTGAGATGAAAAGCCTTTCGCATAGAGCTTTTCTTTTATTTTATTCGGCCCGATATTTTTCTCTGAAAAACTCAAGGTTAAACGCTGTGCATAGCGAAGATCGTTAACAATATCTCGCTCAATCAAATATGCTAATGCTGGTTCATTAAATTGAGTATCATCTTTAAACAACAAATTTGCTTTTTGTAGCAATTTTTTAGCTGAGTAATCACCATAACGTTCAATCATCCATAGCATATATGACTTTACGCGTTCATATGAGATGATTTGTGGTTTGGCGTCTTGCTTTTTTCCATACATAAAAAGGCTATATCCTTTATACAATTAAAAAGTCAGTCTGTAAGTTGTAAGCTACAACATAGCTTAACCCCTTAAAACATATGGCTATTAATAGATTATTTAACCGTACTATAATGCCATAAAAGTTGAGTTAACTAACATGTGCTAATGCGGTTAACAAAACAATAAGAATCTATGAAACGTCAATCGACAAGATAAAAAAAGCGCCTTAATCGGCGCTTTATAACGTTAAAAATAATAGCTAGCATTCAGCGCTATATTTACCTTTACAGCCCTGCTGCAACAAAAGCATCGCTCACTAATTTTTGCGCATCGCTAATAATTAACTGTAAATGAGCATCATCAATAAAGCTTTCAGCATAAATTTTGTAAATATCTTCTGTACCAGAGGGGCGAGCAGCAAACCAACCATTTTCGGTACACACTTTAATGCCACCAATCGCAGCATTGTTACCTGGCGCGTGTGACAATATTTGCGTGATTTTCTCGCCCGCTAAACTATCAGTAGTAATGGCATCAGGCGTTAATAAAGTAAGCACCTGCTTTTGCTGCAAGTTTGCTACCGCTTCAACGCGGCCATAACAGGGTTCACCTAATTGTTTGGCAAGTTCTTGGTATAACTGGTAAGGGTCTTTACCGGTTACAGCAATCATTTCAGCGGCGAGTAAGGTCATTACAAAGCCGTCTTTATCGGTTGTCCAACAACTGCCGTCACGCGCAATAAACGTTGCGCCTGCACTTTCTTCACCGCCAAAGGCATAGCTTGAATCATGTAAACCATCAACAAACCATTTAAAACCGACCGGTACTTCTGACAGTGGTCGGTCAATCAGCTTAGCAACACGGTCAATCAATGAACTTGAAACCAAGGTTTTGCCAATTTTACAGCTTGCCGGCCAATTTCTGTGGGTCATTAAATAGTGAATAGCTACCGCTAAGTAATGATTTGGGTTCATTAACCCGCCTGATTTCGTGACAATGCCGTGGCGATCAAAATCAGGATCATTACCCACCGCAACATCAAATTTATCTTTTAACGCAATCAAACCAGACATGGCGTAAGGTGACGAGCAATCCATGCGAATTTTACCGTCTTTGTCTAACGGCATAAACGCAAAGCTCGCATCAACTACTGGGTTAACAACATCGAGTTTAATGCCATATTTTTTCGCGATGACTGGCCAGTAATGAATACCTGAGCCACCAAGAGGATCAACACCAATATGAACACCCTCTTTAGCAATGGCTTCCATATCGATGACTTGACTTAATTCATTGACATAAAATTCAATAAAATCTTCGCGAGATAACAATGACGACTTCAAGGCTTGGCTATAATCAGTGCGCTTAACGTCAAGCATTTCATTGGCAATAATGTCGTTCGCACGTTGCTCAATAACTTTTGTTATTTCACCTTCAGCCGGACCGCCGTGAGGGGGATTATATTTAATGCCGCCATCCGTTGGTGGGTTATGTGACGGCGTAATAATAAGGCCATCAGCCTGAACTGATTGAGTTTTGTTGTGAGCAATGATTAAACGCGAAATTACCGGCGTTGGCGTAAAGCCATCATCCGCTTGAATAACAACAGGAACTTTATTAGCAATTAATACCGAAATAGCAGAAGCAAATGCTGGCTCAGATAAAGCATGAGTATCTTTACCTAAATACAAAGGTCCTTTAAAACCTTGTGCCTGACGATACTCTGCAACCGCCTGACAAATAGCTTCAATATGATATTCATTAAAACTTAATTTACTGGCGTTACCACGGTGACCCGACGTACCAAAGGTTACTTTTTGCTCAGCAATAGCCACATCCGGCGTTTGTAAAAAGTAATCACTGACCAAACGAGCAATATTTATTCTGTCTTCTGGTCTTGCAGGTTTACCAGCATGATGATGAATTGTCATTTAAATTCCTTGTCCTTTATAAAAACTTAAGCCGTATTGTTATTCGATGAACAGCCAGATAACTACAGTAAATCGCGAATATCTTCTACATCTTGTTCGTTATAACCCAAGGCACGACCAACTTCAGTTAACATCATTTTTTTACGGGTCGTATTTGAATTAGTGATCACCCAAAATGGGCTATCAGGTATTTGGCGAGGTTTGGTGCTACTGCCACTGGCAGCGAGCTCAGCTTCACTGGCGGCAAAATATAAACGGTCGCGGCCTCTAATCTGACAAACCGTGGAAAACTGCTGATTATGCACACGATACAAGGCGGCTAAAATCAATAAAAATCGACCAACGGCACCGCGCTGCATGGCCAGTTCTTCTTTGTTAATGTAATTAAATACCGAGCCATTCGTGTCTAACGCTACAGGAGAATTTTGCGTTTCAACAACCTCTTTGGCAGTCTCTTCAACAATTTTTGGTTCAGCAGAAACTACCAAATCAGCCGTACTTTCAGTTGGTAACTTAATAAGACGACGTAATATCGACGACGCACTTTCGCCAATATACTGAGTATTTGAGGCAATATGCTGATAAAGCTCTTCATCTATTTCGATGTTTTTCATTGATGACCCTAGGGAAATTATTATAGATCGCGGCAAGATTATACTTACGTTAATAGCAAGTCTCTAGTGGCGATTAACATTTGATGGCTATTTTTTTGCAAATAGTTTTCTAAAACCAGTCATTTATTCGATATTAGCCGCGAGGAAATAACCCGCCTTTAAAGCAAATTATTGCATCAAAAGCTAAAAACCCGCACAATTTCGGGCATATAGCCAAACAACACGACGGCAACATTGAGAGAGACATGACTAAGCAATTACACTATCAACAACTTGGCAGCGGTAAAGACATACTATTGATACACGGCCTATTCGGTCGTTTAGAAAACTTAAATATGGTCGCAAAAACCTTGTCAGAAAATTATCGTGTCACCAGTGTCGATGTGCGTAACCATGGCGATTCATTTCACGATAGCGTGATGGATTACCCAACCATGGCGCAAGATGTTGTTAATGTCATGCAGCATTTAGCTATCGACAGTGCGATAGTGCTCGGTCACTCTATGGGCGGAAAAATAGCCATGGAATTAGCCCTAACCTCTCCCGAATGTGTCGAAAAGCTGATTATTGCTGATATCGCGCCAGTCGAGTACCCACCACACCATAAGCAAATTATTGCCGGTTTACAAGCAATCGACTTAGCCGCAGTCAAAGTACGTAAGGATGCCGACAACCAGTTATCTCAATATGTTGACGACGTTGGTGTGCGACAATTTTTACTAGGTAATTTAAGTGCTAACAATGGCCAATTTTCCTTTAAATGCAATATCGAAAATATCGCTAAAAACTACGCAAACATCATGAAAACCTATCAAGGCAACAATACCTACAACGCACCTACGTTATTTATTAAAGGCGCAAACTCAGATTATATTTTACCAGAGCATAGAGCTGAAATTGTCCGCTTATTTCCGCAAAGTCGTGCCCGTGTCATTCAAGGGGCTGGTCATTGGCTACATGCTGAAAAAACCGTTGCCTTTAATCGCAGTGTGATAAGTTTTTTAGCGTCTCGTTGATCCAGGGCTAATTTTAAACCGTAAAACTTTGTATACTCGGTGTCATGAAATTGCCTTTAGCCCTGCCTTATATTGGCCTAGTTAACAAAATAATACTGACGAATTACATTCTAGGGGACAAAATTAATGTGTTTAAAAGCAACGATATGCTATAGTGCGCCCTGAAAATTTTAGGGTTAATTATGATAGCAGAACACTTCGAATTAATTGAAACCATTGGGTTGAATTTATTTTTTGCTTTTATCTTTATTTTCATTGGGTTATCAATCCATGATGTAATGACTAAAAACGATGTTCCTAAAATGGGAAGAGTAGTTGTTTATTTTGTATTATTTTTAGGATGTGCCGGTTTTATCGCAAAAGGCATCATTCAGTTTATTTGGGAAAGCCAAGGCGTTGGATAAGTAAGTAATAAAATGGCAAAAGAAGTAGCAGATTTAACAACCATTGACTTATTTAGCGATGAAAAGCGTCCCGGTCGACCAAAAACCAATCCTCATTCACGCAGTGTACAAGTTAAAATTAACAAGCGTAATCAGGTTAAGCGTGATAAGAACAATGGTTTAAAGCGAGTCGAGTTTAAATTACACTCAAGTGTATTTGAACGTTTAGAAGCTTTATCAAAAGATAAGGGCATCAGCAGAAGTGAATTAATTGAAGCACTCTTAATTCAATCGCTTGATGCTAACGAATATTAAAGTTTAGTTAGCTATAAAAGGTTAGATTCATGGCAATTGTAGGTTTATTTTTCGGAAGTGACACAGGTAACACCGAAGCCGTAGGCAAAATGATCCAAAAGAAATTGGGTAAAAAACTGGTCGATGTAAAAGACATCGCCAAAAGTACCAAAGAAGAAATCGCCGAGTTCGATTTATTAATCTTAGGTATACCTACTTGGTACTACGGTGAAAACCAATGTGATTGGGATGATTTTTTACCTGAATTAGAAGAAATTGATTTCACTGATAAATTAGTGGCTATTTTCGGTTTAGGCGATCAAGAAGATTACTCTGAGTACTTTTGTGATGCTATGGAGCCGTTACGCGATATAGTTGAATCAAAAGGCGCGATTATTGTTGGACATTGGCCAACCCAAGGTTATGAATTCGAAGCGTCAAAAGGCTTAGTGGATGAAAATACTTTTATCGGCTTATGTGTTGATGAAGACCGTCAACCAGAACTTACTGAAGCACGCGTTGATGCTTGGGTTAAACAAATTTACGACGAGCTTTGCCTAGCTGAATTAGAAGATTAATTTACTGCTAAATAATAGTTAGTGAAATGAAAAGCCAGCATCTCGCTGGCTTTTTTGTCTATAGATTCCAAGCATTTTATTGCCTTTAATCTATACGGATAAGTCAAATAAACTTTCTTTCAGCCGCAGATCCTCGACATACCATACCCTTGTTATTTATCGAACGAACTTACACATGCCATTGCCCAATGAATCATTGGGCCTTGTTAGATAACCAAAACGACGATAAAAGTTCTCTTTTCCTTTTGCTGACAATAAACCGATAGTAGCGCCCTTACTTGCCGTGTTAGCTAAATAAATTTCAAGTTCTTTCATCACAAGCTCACCAATACCCTGCCCTTGACAATCAGGGGCCACAACAACGTCTTGGAGATAAAAATACATGGCTCCGTCGCCGACAACGCGCCCCATACCAATGAGTTCATTGAGTTGCTCTTGCTCGTTTTCTCGATAAACAGTGACATGAAATAGCGAATTAGCTAAGCTGACTTTAGCGAGGTTTTTATCGGTTTTTCCCCAACCTATTGAGGCACGCAAAGCAATGAAAGCATCAACGGTCGGGCGCTTGTATTTAATTTGGTAGCTGCTCAATGACAAAACGAAAACCTCATGTCTAGCCTAAAGTTACTTATTACTGCTTATTACTAACGGGATTATGTTTATTTAAAAACACTAACACCTGTTCATAAAACTCATAGCGATTACTGCTATTGAATAAACCATGGCCTTCATTTTTATATTCAAGCCACTGATAGGTTTTATTATGTTTATCTAATTGCTCAATTAACACCTCCGCCTGCTCAAGCGGCGTTCTGTCATCTTTTGTGCCATGCGCCAATAATAAAGGCGATTTTAATTTTTCAATAGCATGAACTGGAGAATGTAATATTTGAATATTTTGCGCGCCAACACTTCTGGTTAAATAACGAGAGTATTTAAGTTCGCTATCTTCAGTTAGCAGCTCTAAATCATAAATACCTGATGATGCTATAACACACTTAAATAAGTCCGGTTTAATAATATTGCTTTGCAGGGCACTATAACCACCAAAGCCTGCACCCATAATACAAAGGCGATCCTTATCGATATAACCTTTTTCGACGAGATGATTTACCCCGTCAATAATATCGTATTGTATATTTTCGCCCCATTGCTTATCACCAGCTGATTTAAATGTCAGACCGAAGCCTTTTGAACCACGAAAGTTCACTTGCACCACAGCGTAACCTTGCGAAGATAATAGCTGCACTTCAGGATCAAAGCCCCAATAGTCTCGACTAGACGGCCCGCCATGCACTAATATTACCGCCGGTTTTGCTGTATTATTTTTGCTAAGAGGTAAGGTCAAGTAACCCTGTACTGGCGTATTATCACGGGCATTAAATGTAAACGAATATTGTGGCTGTAAACTACTACTATCAAGTGACTGTTTACTCTTTGCCACAAAACTAAGTTGTTGAGTATTACGATCAAATAAATACCACACCTGTGGTTGTACATCACTGGTCAGTGAAATAAGGGCTTTGCCGTTAACTTCATCATCCCAACTTACGTGCATTTCATAGCCATTAAAACGCGCCAATAGCTCAGCAAGCTCTTTGGCTTGTAGATGAGTATCATCTAGTATTTTATATTGCGGATATTCATCAAAATACGACAGTGCAAACGGAATATTTTTGTCATCGAAATAAAGCCAACCGGCATCAGTACCTGCGATGTTATATATAGGGGTCAGTTTTTTATTTTCTGGTTCGAAAAGACAAATCGACAAAGTATCATTGCCACAATAGTCTTTCACCATCAGCTGTTTGCTGTCTTTATATTGCCCGATGATGGCAAAATTTGGTGTCGCATCAGCCAATGGATACTTAACCCATGATTTATCAGCAAAGCTGTACTGAGCTATGGTGACACTATTTTCGTCATCTACTGTCGTGCGCCATAAACCTTGTGCGCTATCTAGATAACTTAAACGCGTTGAGTCATGGTCAAGCCTATCACCATCAACTCTTGCTAAGGTTTCTAATTTACCTTTATATATATCTAACTTATATGCCCACATTCCTTCACTTTCATATTGTGATGTAGCAATAACAATATGACGAGGATCATCTTTTAATAAATTAATTATTTTTGGATGAGCAAGATGCTTTTCAAAATCAGCTTCTGTTACATTGCTTCTGAGTTTTCCTCGATGAAATAACGAACGCAGGCCAAAAATGAATTCGCCTTCTTCCTCATCGATGTTAATACTGTAAATTTCGCCATAATAAGCCTTTCGCTCTTTATTTCTTTGCTTAGAGGAAAGGAAAATCAGTAAACGTTCGTTATTGGCCCATGAATAACGTCCTACCCGATCTTTTTTTGCGAAATAAATTTGATTAACCGCTTTCATCGTTTTGGTATCAACAATAACGATAACCGGTAAATCATTGTGATTACGAATTAATGCCAGGTGTTTACCATCAGGGGATAGGCTGACATTTCGATAGTCATCGGTTTGAAAAAACGCTTGTATATTGGCCGTGTTATTTTCTGGTTTAATCGCGCTATCATTGTTTTCAGCAGCTAAAGAATAAAACGTCGTAAAAGACAACAGAATTAAAATAGTTTTTATTACATTAGTGAACACAAAAATTCCTTTTAGTTATTAACTTCATCAAGTTGAAGTAATTCATGATTATCTAATAGCCAACCTATCGAAGCAATACTTGCGCGCAAATTTATAGCTTATTGTAAACGTTAAGGTAGTTTTAAAAAAAAGTGGCTAATAAGACGGATTAGATTGGTAACTTATAACGGAAATATTACTAACTCTACTTTGAGCTTTTCGAGTTAGTTATCACATACATTGAGCTAAATACTTTAGGTGTATGACGTATTTTTACGGCGAATATATAATTTTCGATTAAGTTTAGCGACCACTTCACCTTCGCTATCTTTTACATAAACAGGAATTTCAGGCAGGTACTTCTCACCTTGCGCGGTATGCAGCAAAATATCTGCTATCAAGGCGTCAGTGATCAAAAAATCAGCCGTTACCGTGCCTTTACCCGGCTTGATATAATCAATATCTGCCGACTTATCCCAAACAATATAATCGTTACCTAACCGTGACATCACCATTAACATGCAAAAAGGATCTGTCATGGCGTACAATGAACCACCAAAATGCACACCGACTGCGTTTTTATTAAAAACACTCAATTTTAATCGTACTTGTGCTTTGCGAAAATCGTCAGAAATTTCAACAACTCGAATCCCTGTAAATAGAAATGGCGGCCAAATATTTAATAATAATTTCATTTGCCAAGCTTTTTTAAACATATGATTTCCTTCAAAAGCCATATAAAAATATGAGTAACCATATAAACCGTATGGTTTATACCTCAAGACTCATCAGACCAGTAAAAGTATTATGACCTTTTAAGCCAATAAAACCAGCAAAACTAATAATCATTTACAACTAGCTCTTTCAACCAAGCGCATAACACCCTATAATTTTCCATAAATTGAAAGCCCGATGTAGAGATTTAAATAAATGCCTGAACAAAATGAAGAATTAAAAAGAGCCGGATTAAAAATCACCCTACCGCGCATTAAAATATTGGCCATTTTACAAAATCCAAACAACCAACACATCAGTGCTGAAGACGTGTACAAGATTTTACTTGAACAGCATGAAGAAATTGGTTTAGCGACAGTTTATCGGGTATTAAACCAATTTGACGATGCGGGTATTGTTACGCGTCATCATTTTGAAGGCGGTAAATCGGTATTTGAATTAAGTCATAAAAAGCATCATGACCATTTAGTTTGCCTAAAATGCGGTAAAGTTGTTGAGTTTGAAGATGACGTAATTGAACAGCGCCAAGAAGATATTGCTAAGTTACATAAAGTAAAACTGACCAATCACAGTTTATATTTGTACGGCGAATGTGAAGATGAAGTTGCTTGTGAAGAGTACCGTAAAGCGCAATTTTAACGCTCTGACTAACATTGTAATGCTTAAGCCCTCGCTATTCTGTTAGCTAGGGCTTTTTTATTTCCTCTCTTTTATATACGTTCGAAATAATTAACGTATAAACCTAGAAAGTAATGCAAGGTGTGTTATGCAAATATACCGTATCATCGCTCTCCTAGCTTTAAAAAATTTACTTATCGATATTGCTGCTGTTTGTAGTGCAGCGATTTTTTTACGACTGGCCATTCGCTTGCAATAATTGAAAATATCACCGTATCTCGTAGCTCACCATCTGGGTGTATTTTGTGATTACGCAAAACACCATCTTGCTTAGCACCTAACCTAGCAATAGCAGCACGAGATTTATGATTATGCCAATGGGTACGAAACTCAATAGCAATGGCATTTAATTGCTCAAAAGCATAACCTAGCAACAACAATTTACACTCCGTATTTACTGACGTTCTTTGGTAGGCTTCGCCGTACCAGGTATAGCCAATTTCAAAACGTCGATGAGTAAAGTCGGCATTACACAGCCGTGTCATCCCGAGTAGCTTACCTGTTTTATTGTCAACAACAACCAATGGCAATGCACTACCATCGTGCTTTTGTGCCATCGCAGTTGCCATATAACTATCGATCGTGTTGCTATTAGGTACTTGAGTAAACCAGAGTGACGACATATTACTAGATGCCGCTAATTGAACTAATTCATTGGCGTGATTCGACATTAATGGCTGAAGTGTTACGGTATCCGAAACCAGTTCAATATCAGCAAATGCTAATGGGTGTCGCATTAAATTTTTCCCCTAATAAATATTATTTATAAATTCAACAGCTTTATCGTCGCATATAATAGCGCTAAACTGATAACAACAAACGCACTCGCCACTAAACGAAATATGCCCTTTGCTAAACGATGCTTGAGACCTGAAAACCAACCTTTGGTTGTATGTTCATGGCTTGGCGTATTAACCAGCAAACCAATTAACGCGCTTAACAGTAAACTCCAGGTGGCTAATAATAAACTAGCAAGCGCATAACTATTTTGCTGTTCAATAGATCCCTTGATAAATAGCAAAACTATCACAAACAAACCCATAATAAATATAAAATTTAATATGGGTTTCAAAATAAATAATCGTTGCGCCAAGTTTTTTAGTGTCATGCTATTACCTCTAAAACATAAAGATTAAAACTACTGATTTTATCTTTTAAAATAAACAGTTAACAAAGCTTCTGGAACTAAAGTACCATTCAATAAGTTTGGCAGATACGCCATGCTATAGGTTACTAAAATGGCGCTTTATAGCGACTTTACTTCACGGAAATTTATCATGTATAAATATTTAACAGTGTTGCTTATCACCCTTATTCCCTTTGTCAGTGTTAGTAGCGTAGCGGCACAGTCCGCGTTAACTGACTTTGGCAGTAACCCTGGCGAATTGACCGCAAGTTACGTGCAAGGAGCTAAAGGTAACAAAAATCTGATTGTATTGCTCCATGGTTGTGTCCAACAAGGTGAGTTACTTGCACAACAAAGTGGCTTACTGGCATTAGCAAAGCAAAAAAAATTCTCATTACTCATGCCACAGCAAAGCACAAACAACAATATTAAAGGCTGTTTCAATTGGTTTTCTCAACAAGACATAGAAAGAAACCAAGGAGAGAGTCTGTCGATAAAAAATATGATCAGTACCGTGAATGCGGAACATAATTTTAGCAATATCTACATCATCGGCCTATCGGCAGGTGGCGCAATGGCCAGTTCGATGCTGGTTAACTACCCTGAACTTTTTACCGCTGGCGCTATTGTCGCAGGTATACCCTACCCCTGTGCTGATAACCTCATCACCGCAATTGCCTGCATGCGCAGCGGTCCTTCACAAGCGCCAGCTCAGTTGACAAAATTAGTCAAAAAAATAACCCCTGTACAAACTCAATGGCCGCCCCTATCAATATGGACTGGTAGTCAAGATTTGGTAGTGAACCCTAAAAATTCCCAACAACTTGCTATCCATTGGGCGCAATTAAGTCAATCATCACAGCAGCCAATTATTAGTAATTACCCTGGTTATAAAATTAGCCAATGGCAAGGGATAAATAAACGAATAAATGTCGAGCTGATAGAGATCGACAATATGGATCACGGTATTGCCGTAGCGCCGACATTAGAGAATGGCGGCAGTGAAGCAGCATTTGTAATTAAGGCGCCAATTAGCACCGTTTTATATTTACTCGATGCATGGAAAATATAAAAAATACAATATAAATTTAATATATAAGCTTTAATTACAGTCACTTAATAACTAATAAAGTCAGCATACTACTATAGTACAGATTATCTTCTAGCAAATTTACTATAGAGTTTTATGCACACCAATAAAAAACAATAAAGTGCGTAAATTAGCAATTTATTAGAAATAATAATACGGGGAAACTTATGAAACCTTATACTGGAAAGCTGAGTTATCTAGCGATAGCAATTTCAGCAGTACTTGCTAGTCAAAATGTTATGGCTGCACAAACCAATGAACAGAAAGCAGATGATCCAACCTTAGAGCGTATTGAAGTAACCGCGCGAAAATCTGTTGAGAATTTGCAAGAAGTGCCGGTAACGATGACCTCGTTAAGCGCTGATGAACTTGCTGAACGTGGCATTGAAATAATCACCGAAGTACAACAGTTCTCTCCAAATACGACCTTACAACGTAGCCGTGGTACTAACTCGACTATTACGGCATTCATTCGTGGCGTAGGCCAACAAGACCCATTATGGGGTTACGAAGCTGGTGTTGGTATTTATATCGATGATGTTTACATTGCCAGACCACAAGGTGCTGTACTCGATTTGCTCGACATTGAGCGAGTTGAAGTGTTGCGTGGCCCACAAGGCACACTTTATGGTAAAAATACCATAGGTGGCGCGATAAAATATGTTACCAAAGAAATGTCAGGCGATGCAGAACTGAAAATTCAAGGTACTGTCGGCCAGTATAATCAAAAAGACATTAAACTCACCGGACAATACCCGTTGATTGCCGACAAACTTTATATCGGCTTTGGTTTAGCTAATTTACAACGTGACGGCTTTGGTGAATTTCTAACCTCAGATTTAGCTAATCAAGATAAAGAAAATTACAATAAAGACGTCATGGCTAGCCGTATTAGCCTTGAATATCATGCCACGGATGATTTGCTTTTTAGCTTCAACTGGGACAAAACGCAAGACGACTCTAATTCGAAAGGCGGCTATCGCTTACTGCCCAGTTTATTGACTGATGCGCCAGTGCCAGACAGCACCTTTGACTCGTACACTAGCTTACCAACCTGGAATGAAGTTGAGTTAGAAGGCATCAGTTTTACCGCTAAATGGGATGTCAGCGACGCCACAACATTAAAATATGTTTTTTCATCACGTGACAGCTATTCGCCAACTAATATCGACTTTGATAACACCTCGTTAAGAATTTTTGATGTCCCGGCTATTTATGACGACAAGCAAAAAACCCACGAACTTCAGCTGAATAACATTGGCGATAATTATAAGTTTGTTTCTGGCTTATATTATTATGACGGTGAGTCATGTGGCCAGTTTGAAGCGATTTTAGAAGTGCTTGGACAAAGTGCGTTTGGTACGCCAGGATTAACGCGTGAAGTCAGTGGTTGTAGTAACTCAAAGAGTAAAGCAATTTATGCACAGCTAAGTTATGACCTATCAGAAAAGTGGTCTGTAACGGCTGGAGCGCGTTACACGAAAGATGAAAAAGCGGCCTTAGTACGTAACGGCCTAATCTTTGATACGGTTTACCCTGAGTCAGGTTGGATTGACGGTTATGTTCGCCCTGAAGGTGATTTAGTGCCGATTGTGCTTGATGATGAAGATGACTGGTCTAAGTTTACCCCGCGTATTGGTGTTGAATATCAAGCCAACAATGACTTAATGTTCTTCACAAGTTTTTCCCAAGGTTTTAAATCTGGCACATTTAACCCCAGAGCAACCACCGCAGAGCCAGCAGCAAATCCTGAAGACGTTGACTCGTTTGAAATAGGAATGAAAAGTGAATGGATAAACAATCGTCTACGCGCCAACATCACACTTTTCTCTCTTGATCATAAAAATCGTCAATATATTTCAGTGCTGCCAAGTGCTGATGCTACTGAGCTAAACCAACGCTTAGGCAATATTGGTAGTTCAGACGCTACCGGCATTGAAGCCGAGTTTACTTATTTAGCCACAGAAGATCTAATGCTATCAGCGAGCTTTGGCTTTATTGATTCTGAATTTAAAGATGTCCTTGATACTGATCCAGTTACCGGTGAACAGTTTGATAAATCAGATTCATTCTCCATTTCAAATACCCCTGATTACACCTTTAACTTAGGGGTGAATTACACCATTGAATCAAGTGTCGGTGACGTTATTATTAACGCTAGTTACTACTATCGTGACGATTATGTGTTATTTGAAGAAAATAGTTTACTGACACAAGATGGTTATGGTTTAGCCAATGTAAGTGTTGTTTGGTACAGTGACGACGGCAATTGGAATGCAGGCTTACATGTGAAAAACTTAACAGATGAAGATTATATGATCGGCGGCTACCAGTTCGTTGCACCACTAGAAGACGGTGGCTTTGCTCCCGGATTAGGCGGTGATAATACTTTGATTGGTTATTACGGTGACCCAAGAACAGTATCTTTAACCGTCGGATACCAATTTTAATTGCTTGTGTTATTGTTTTAACCTTAGCACTAAAGAGAGCTGAACTACTCAGCTCTTTTTCATTTAGATATGAGATCGGAGTTATCTATGTCAACAGCAAAAGTGATCATCGCCGACGATCACCCCTTATTTCGTACCGCATTAAAACAAGCCATAGTGGAATGTATCGATGATGACGAAACCTTAGAAGTAGATAACTTTCACGACTTACTCAAAGCCGTAACCACTAACAACAGCTTAGAAATTGTATTTCTCGATTTACATATGCCCGGTAACGATGGCTTTACCGGCTTAACCCAATTGCAAAATCATTTTCCCGATATCGTGGTGATCATGGTGTCGTCAGACGATAATTCAGAAACCATGCAAAAAGCGATTAACTTTGGCGCCGCGGCATTTATTCCGAAATCTGCAGATTTAGCCACTATCTCGCAGGCTATTGATACGGTATTAGACGGTGGTATTTGGTTGCCAAAACATATTGAATTTAATGCCGATCAACAAATCGATTTTGCCCATCAAAAATTGGCTAAACAGTTAAGCCAACTCACGCCACAACAATATATAGTTTTAACGCAAATTGCTGACGGTCAGTTAAATAAACAAATTGCCTATGATTTGGATATCAAAGAAACCACGGTCAAAAAGCATGTTTCTGCAATTTTGCTAAAATTAGAAGTGAATAATCGCACATTGGCGGGTCTTGCTTATCAACAACTTATGCTGACGCCAACACAGCACCTTAACGTTTCTTAATTGCGTTGATAAAGGTCGACAGCTACCTTAGGTTGAGAAGGTAGAGCGAGTTTAAAGCCTGGTGGTAAGAAGCATTAGAGAGCAGCTGGTCTTAGTAACAATAAGCCCTGTTAAAGTAAGCAATGCGTAATTTAAAACTGTATCAGTGCATTGATGCGACCTAGTGGCATTTTTCTTCAATTAGTCAATAGTAGTAAACCACAACTTAACGACCAGCCTTGCTCTTCTTTTTACCAATAACGCCAAACCAAAAGCTAAGCTCTAAAATTACGCCTAAGGCAACAAATAACACTATCCCCTGTGAAAATCCATAACTGTATGACGCTAATGCAGCGAATAATAACACTAAAAGAATAAGCCATTTTTTAATCATATTGTTTACGTCCATTTAAATAAAAACCTTCGATATATGAATGTACTGCAAAATTATTTTTTTCACAAATAACGGCTGTAAGCATTTATGTCATAAACTTTGCCAGTTTTAAGAAAAAACGCCTGTTTATCATTGAATAATTGCTAGACATAGCCGAGTCAACGGTACAAAAGCATGAGTTACTTATTTTACGGCTATTTTCATAATGACAGATCAAAAGAAGGCTACTTAGCGAGGGGATCGGATATTTATATTATGTTTGCTAACAAATTGTTAAAAGCCACTTACGACAATTAACACGATAGCAACTATGAAATACTTATAACTTGCAGGAGAAAAAACATCGGTAGATGTGCGCCACAATTTAACGGGAATGGCTAATGTTTTTGGCGATAATAAAATACCACGCATTAATGATAAAACCCCGACTGCCCCCGCTACATCGCCAAAATCTATCACATGAGATTGATAAAATTGTACTACTTGTACAACGACAACCAACACCATAAAAGCTTTGATTAAGTTTGAACTGCGTTGAATCTTACGTGCTTGATCTTTCACTGAATTCAAATTCTCCATAATACCAATAACATATATTAAACCAAACCTAATAGCCTAGCTATAACAGTGCACATATAGCTGGCAAGAATAAACTATGAACGCGTAAAAAGCTAACGACCTACAGCATCTACTGCCTAACTTATTTACTTGCTATTCAAGTACTTCCCTTTGCAAAATAGCGACCATATTACCGGTTTTTGTTGACCACTGACCTTGTGCTAACTCTGGGGTTAATATTTGCACCACAAGCCAACCTTGCTGACCTTCTTGATTAAATATTTCGACAAAATCAGGTAGCGTTGGCTTTTTAAAGCCGGTCAGAAAACCTTCTTTATTTTCTATTTCTAGCATTTTATATTGGTATTTTTTCATTTTTACTATTTCGACATAATCAAGCGCTGCAATATTGAGTTCAAAAACAGCGGCTAGTGCTTTTTTAGATTGCAGTGATGAGGATGCTTCGTTTTCAATGCGCTGTATTGTTCTTAGGTTTAACCCTGAGGCTATCGCAAGTTCATCTTGCGACCAAAACTTCTGTTTTCTCAATTCAACAACTAAGTTTGCATTAATTTTCATAACGACCTAATTAGCGATTATTATACGGATCATTGAACTATCCGCAGATATAATGAAAAAGTCTACGACAACTCAACGAAATCATCGCGACAACAATACGACACTTTAACGACACAAAGACAGCGAGTAAATCGACAGAGGTGAAAAACGCATATATTTATCATTTAGTTTAAAAATCGATAACCATAACCGTAGTTTTTCAGCAAATAAAATGTCAATACCAATCAGCGAAAAACGAAAAAACAAGCAACTGATTTTATTGATTATTTCATCAAGAAAAGCCGTAACTATACGTGCTAATTATCGCTAATATTTTTCTACATGATAAATAAACACTCACTGGCGGTATTATAATTAATGCAATATAGGCTTGAAAAAATACAATTCAACATCATAGTTAATTATATCAACCAACGTTAAGTAGTCATTTTGGCAAAATATTTCTTAAACATCCTTTTATTAATCTTAACTTGCTCGTTTTTAGGGCATGTTACTGAGGATATATATCAAACACCTAGTGCGGATAAAGCCACATTAGTTGATGTAGACTTGTTTGGGAAGAATGAAGCAAAAGACGATGTTGATCCTCTTGATGTCATTACACCGTCTCAACAATCACGTTTATACTTAAAATTATTAGCTGAGCAATGTACATTCGAACCGTCATGTTTAGATAACGATACACCCAGCACACTTAATATTAGAGCCCCGCCCTACCTGATCATCACCTAATTAAATAAAAGTTTAACTTTAGGTTTTTAACGTTCAAATTTTACGTTATACCGTTTTTCAACGGCCATTGTTAAATCAACATCAATTAGCTATTAACCTGCGCGTAATTATCAATCAGGAGATACTTTAACGGTCTCTCAAACTACGGCATGAATAGCTCATTATTTAAAAGATTAGAGGTAGTTATGAAAAATTTACATTTATTTGATCTCGAAAAAGTCGACAATATTATTTCCCCTGAGTATTTCGAACAAGCAACAATAAACTCACCAGCAACAACTATATTTACCGATTTCAAAGCACATATCCCGTTGAAAATCGAAGCCAATACACGAGCGATTGATGCTTTAAACTTAATGATAAAATCACATGTGCAAATGAAAATTGTGATCTCTAAAACAGATGAGTTTTTAGGAATCGTTAGCACAAAAGAATTAACTGAGCAGCGTATCGTCAGTGAGGTTGCCAAAGGTACGCCTCGCGATGAAATACTGGTGGAAGAAATGATGATACCGCGTCAATCTTTATCAGTATTTGACTACCAAGAGCTTGAACGGTCAAAAGTATGCGACGTGATATTTGCCTTAGAACAAAATGGCCTAAATCATTGTTTGGTTGTCGATAGAACTGAGCATCAAATTCGAGGGGTTATTTCATCCAGTGACATCGCAAGAAAACTTCATTTACCGATCATGCTTAATGATAACAATTCATTTAGTCGGGTTTTTGCACTGGTCAATGGCTAAACCGATTTAGCGGGTTGTTAGCGGTATTATTATCTTACGATCAACTCATGTTAATTATTAACCTTGAACTCAGTCAATAGCCCTGCTGAATTCAAGGTTAAGTAAAGCTTTAGACTTGCGCCGCTTTGCAGGCTTGTGTGATCTGCGACCATTGTTGATTTGCCACCCACTCCGGTGTCGCAATCCAAGTACCACCAACAGCAAAAACATTCTTTAAAGCCAAGTACTCTTGTTGATTATGATTATTAATACCACCGGTAGGACAAAAAGCTATATCCTGAAAAACTGCCGCCATAGCTTTTAAAAATGGTGCACCGCCAGATAATGAAGCAGGAAAGAGTTTCAGTTCGCTATAGCCAAACTCCCTCGCTAGCAAAATGTCTGAAGCAGTAGACACACCAGGTAGAACAGGCACCGTACAGTCTGACAAATGCGTTAATAAGCTTTTAGATATGGTCGGTGTAATAATAAAATCACTACCTGCGTCTAATGCTTGCTTTAAAATATCAGCATCGATTACCGTGCCGGCACCGACTTTTAACTCAGGGAACTTTGCCTTAAGCGCTTTGATAACATCCAATGATGCTGGAGTCCTTAGTACCACTTCAACCAGATATATACCGGCGGCTAACATCGCTTTCGCAATGGCTAAACCTTCAGACACTGAGTTTGCGTGAATGATAGGTAACAATGTTTGCTTGCCCATGAGGGTGGAGAATGACTTCATGAATGTTCCTTAATAAACTTTAAATGGCTGCCAGTTGAGCTTTAATAAATCTGCCAAACTCATCTGCTGGTGCAATAGCACCTTTATGCTGAATAACGAAGCCCGCGGCTTTTGACGCTAAGGCAATTGCATCGCTGATGTCATAACCGTATATACGGGCACCAAGATAAACGCCATTAAAAGAGTCGCCAGCAGACGTGGTGTCGACGACGTTTGCTACCGGTGTTATCAAAAATTCAGTGCTGACACCATTAACAACCACTAAAATGCCTTGTTCACCATTTTTAATAATTAACTCATTTAAAGCAAAATGCTGACAATAATTATAAACTTGCTCAACGCTGTTCATGCCAAATAATTGCTCAAAATCATCAACACCAGGCAAGGATAAATTAGATTTTTCAAATGCTAACTCAAACTGTTCTTGCGCCTCTTTAGGGCCACTCCACAAGCGTGGACGATAATTAGGATCAAAAACAATTTGTACGCCTGCGGCTTTTAATTTATCAATCAACGTCCAAAATTGTGCTCTTGCTTCGGGTTCGATAACCGCTAAAGAAATTCCGGAGAAAAAGAACATATCACCGGTCGATAACTGCGTTATAACGTCATCACTAATATGCTGCATAACTTGCCGAGCAGCAGAGTTTTCACGCCAATAAGTGAAACTGCGCTCACCCTGTGCGTCTAGTTGAATAGAATACAAGCCTGGAATTTTTGTCGCCGAAGTAAAAACAAAATCAGAACTAATGTTTTCGTTGTCAAAATACTTAATCATATCAAGACTAAATTGGTCTTTACCTACGGCAGTCACTAAATGCACATTCAGCTCAGCAAAAGTGCGCTTTAGGTAAACAGCTGTATTAAAAACATCTCCAGCAAATGATTGCTGCATGGTGTTTGATGATTTACCTTGCGAAGTTGCCATCAATTCAATCATGCACTCACCGAATAAAAAAATGTTTTTCATTAACAAGCCCTATTAACTGTAATTAAAAATTTTCTAAAATATGTCATAACGCTACTTAGCTTTTAGTGGCTCAACTTTCGGAATAAGAAGCCAAACAGCTGCCATCGCAATAATTGCTAACGAAGCACCAATAACGAATGCAGGGGTATAATTTCCATCCGCCGTTAATATCGGCACTAAGGCCGTTAAGCCTAAAGCGCCAAGTTTAGCCGCCATCCCAGAAAAACCAGCAAGTCTACCAACGGCTTTTTTACCAAATAAGTCACTTGGCAGGGTTTGAACATTACCAATAGCCGTTTGAAAACCGAATAGAATAACCGCCATAATAAGTACCGCAGTTGTTGGGCCACCAGGATTAGCCATTGCTAATAATGCCGGTAGCATAATAAGACAACCAAGCGTAATGGTTAACTTACGGGTTTTATCTGTGTTCCAACCCGCTTTAATGCGATTTTGCGCGAGAAGTCCGCCAAACCAAGCGCCAAACATGGCACCGACGTAAGGCACCCAGCCGTAGATACCAATAGATTTAACATCCATGGCATATACTTCGTTTAGGTAAATTGGGATCCAGAAAACAAATAACCACCAAATTGGGTCAATCGCGGCAGAAGCAATAATAACGCCCCAACTTTGTTTATGAGAAAGTAATTCCTTCGTTGAAGGGTTATATTCTTCTTCGTCGCAGTCGGTTTCAGCTTCGGTATTTCTTTGTCCGGTTAAGATATATTCGCGTTCTTCGTCCGTGATCCACGGATGTGATTTTGGTGGTGCTTTAACAAGAATAATCCAAGGAATAAGCCATAAAAACCCTAGCATAGCAATCACCACAAAAACCATTTGCCAGCTAAAGTAAACCGTTAGATAAGCAATGAGTGGAATCGCAATAATACCGCCGATAGCCGCCCCTGAGTTGAAAATACCTTGGGCTAATGCGCGCTCTTTAGTTGGAAACCAATCGGCATTACTTTTTGCCGCACCTGGCCAGTTGCCGGCTTCTGCGACACCTAGAATAGCGCGAAAAATACTAAAGCTAAGCACGCCTTGAGCAAAGGCATGAGCAGCAGTTGCTAGCGACCAAACACCAATCGACAGCACAAACCCTAAGCGTGTGCCTATCCAATCAAATATTTTGCCAAATATCGCCTGACCAAAGGCATAAGATAAAATGAACACAATGGAGATATTAGCGTAAATTTGTTTACGTTCTAACGCACTCTCGTCGGGAAATAATTCTTCAACAATATCTGGCCACAGGACGCTAAGTGCTGAACGGTCAATATAGTTAATTACCGTGGCGAGAGCGATTAGTAGGATCACCCACCAACGTAAATTTTTTATTTTCATGAGCTGCTTTCCTTATTGTTAATATGGTCGAAAGCTCCTGCTTCAACAAAATCTTCTCGGGCGGGGCTAAAGGTATCAATCAAAATACCACCGGTTGGGCACGTGGCCCCGTGGTCAGCATGAGGAGGTATCATACAGCTGTCACCGGGTTTTAATATTTTAGTAACGCCATCAATATTAAAATGAAATTCACCTTCAACAACATACGTTACTTGTGAATGTCGATGGGCATGATTATAACCAATAGCGCCTTTTTCAAACCAAATTTTAACCGCCATCAACTCGTGGTTGTAACCCAACATTTGACGTTTTAAGCCGCCACCGATATCTTCAATTTCTGTTTCATTACCCAATGAAAAATGTTCACTTTGACTCATGATTGACCTCTACTCTTTAATGTCGAACAATTTAAAACGGCCGTCGAAATGATATTTAGAGCCATTAAATGAAAATGTACTTAACTGATTGCCTGCAATGTTTTGACTGGCGTTAAATGCTAATAAATAACGCTGTTCGCCACTAACAACTAGCTCAACAACATCGATATTATTAATTTTTTGATGTGAAAGATTTTTCACGCTACTGACCGCTGAAACGGTGAATTCCTTTGATGGATTATATTCTCCATGAGGTTCTAAAACGCTGACAAAGGTATGATTTTTCACCTCACTTTTACGGGTAATAAAGGCATTTTCATTACGTAAATTAAACAACGGATCATTAGCACCTATCTGAGTAAAAATCACCGAACTTTCACCATCCATAATGGCAGAATGCGTGTAAAAACGACCATTTTCATTTAACCAAGTAATTTGCGATAAGCCCGCATCGGGCTGCGCTTGTGCTTTCAACCATAAGTGTTGATAACCATTTTCTTTACCTAATACCGGTAAATTGGTTAATTGGGTATCAAGTTGAAAATCAGTGCTAATAAGTTGACCTTTATAATGTACAGGCAAATCGTATTGATGTGACGCGGCTGATGTAACCTGAAAAACATCAATAACAAATGATTGTTTTTGCTCTGAGTTTGAGTTTGAGTTTGAGGGTAAATTAACCAGTGCGATAGTTCGCATTAACTCAACACCGTTATAAACACTATCAATATGTGCTGCACTAATAGATACATGCTGATCTTTTGCAAAAAAGATCAGCTCAGGGTAATTGGCATTACCTTTTTCTACATCACCATTAAAATGTGTTTTTTCGTCAACAACCACCGTATTATGGGCGATAGTTTGTTTAGCCCAGGTTTTATTTTCAGGTAAATAACGACCACCGTATTTCGCTTCGACATTTAAAAAGCGTGCTGCGCCATAGTCTGAAACTATCTCTTCGCCTTGATCATAAAATTGCCAGGTTAATTTATCAAAATGTCCGTGCCCCAGCCCTTGAGCTGCGGGTTTAAATAGTAAGGCTTGTTCACCTGCTACATTTTGACGCATGATGACTAACGCGCCTTGTTTACCGTCGTTACCATCGCCAAAAGCGACTGATTTAAAATCATAAGGCTGTGCGAGTTTTTTATCTAATGCTTGTGCTACTTTTAAGCCATCACCCGTTAGTAAAATTTGCTTTTGTTGCTTAGCAATATCCAGTAAGCCTTTATCGCCAGTTAAACCATAAGCAATAGCCACGCCGTTGACTAATTCAATGGTATCTATGCCTTTGTCTTTAATCGCATCATTAATAGGAAAGAATAACTGGTTGTAACTCAACTGTATTGTGGTGTCGATGGCTTTTAAAACAATACCATCGCGATATTGAAAGACTTTACGTTCCGGTTGATTTGTTTCAATTGCTTTGGCAAAAGTAACAAACGGCATTAAAGCATAACGTTGATAATATGGACCTTCGTTGTAATAGCCTTGCGGCGAGAACAACTCATCTAATTGCTTTAGAAAGCCGCCTTGACCTGATTTGTCTAAACCATAAAGTGCTTGTTCAACCCATTCTGGCTCATCCAACACGTAGCCGGTCATACCAACCGCAGCGGTTGTCCAAGTTCCGTGATTATGCACTTTGTTAAAAGTTTCGGGTGAATCTACCGATAAAAATTTAACCATAGGACGGAATAGTCCTACCTCTATTTTAGTTTTTTCTACTGAGCTTAATGAGGCTAAAATCAGATCATAAGCTTGACTGGTATACACTAACCACACAGCTTCATTTAAGCTTTGCCAAAATAATTTACCTGGATTTTGCTTGGCCATTTTTCTCGCAGGATGCAAAGGTAATGTCGGATATAGCTCAGCATAAGTTAATAACATATCACGAACATAACGGGCATAACGCCCATCTTGCGTTAACTGATAAACAATACCTGTATCGTACATTAATTTATAATTTTTCTTATGTTGCTCATGGCTATAACCACCGCCACCATCTTTTGGCATAGGGACGGCAATTGGCACCGCCATTTGCTGATCAATAGCGGCTTTATTAGCAGTAAAAGTTGTCTTGAATCGCCCTTCGACATTAATAGCTGCACGCATGTTTGCTACATCCGCAGAAGTAATCACTAGGTTAGGACTTGTTTTAGCGATGACTGTTTGACTCGCGGTCAAGAGCGCAATAAACGTCAGTCCCATTGCAGCCTTGTAAACGCCAGTGAGTTTTTTTGACAAAGGCTTTATTGATTTAATGATTCTAGTTGGCATAAAAAAGCTCATAAGTATCTCTTACAAAGATTGCTGGTTATTTGAAAGTACAGCGGTATGAGGACCTTTCGCATATAACTCTTCAATGCTTGGCGCTGCTGTTTTATTAAAGGTATTGTTTTTAACTACCGTTTTAGGCTCACCAACCGTATGTTCAATAATTACAACCGCCGTATTATCAAAAACATTATTTTCAATATGCGTGACTTGCACTCCATGCAAATAAAGGCTTGAAGCAGTTTTATTACGCTTACCTTTACTACTGTTTTTAACGGTATTATTGCTCATTTCAAAATGTGGACCAAAGGTGCTTTCGTCACTGCCACCACGATATAGGTTCACTAAGGCGCCTTGCACGCCATCAAAATTATTACCCTTTAAGATAACGTATTCTGCGTTATAAATACCGAGGTCTTCAATTTCCTTATTCAAGCGCAACACGTCACCCGTAATATGAGTAAACTGGTTATGAGTTAATTCAATATAATCAGCAAAGGCACCACTACCTGAATCAAAGAAATGAAATGAATGATTAATATCAAGCGCACTAACCTTACTGTTACGCATTACCAAGCGATAGTTATCAACCATGCCCCACTTTTGTGAGCGAATTAAACTATTACCTGCAGAGTCAGGGCTATTACTGCCACTAAAATCTAAACCATCAAGGGTTAAGCTACCGCCATCTGAAATTTGAAATAACGTCGAGCGTTGAAAAGTAACCTTTGCCTCTCCTTTATGGTGAGCTTTAATTGATAAGGTTTTATTAATATCAATCATTTTTCTCACATCATAATTGCCATCAGCTAAAATTAAAACATCACCCTCGCTTGCTGCGAGTACGGCATTAAATAAAGCGTCATCGGTTGGTGTTACGTGCGTAGTTTTGCCAGATTCGAAGGCAACCAAGCTATCATTTTTTGCATACCAACTAGGACCGGTTGCTGACTTGGCAATAGGTGTAAGAGATTTTGGCGCACCTTTATTAACAAGTTTGCTATCTATAGGGTAAAGCAGACCATTTTTAGCGCGTTTAAGTGCTATTTTTTTTTGGCTGATACCTGATGATAATTTTTCATGTACTTTGGTATTTGCCACATTACCTTGAAATTTAAGACCACTTACATCATCAAATAAGGTAAAAGGTTGCTGTCCATTATCATTGAAAATCAAGTTATTTTGCATCCTTGATTTAATCGGTACCGCTGATCTTTCCTCGTCACTACCTGCCGCTAATTGCACATGGGCAACATTGATTAAACTATTGTTTTCAATCAGCGCATTTTCAACTTGATGATAGCGATTAATTTTTGAATTTGGCACACCATTCATCACCGTAAAGCCGCTGCCAAAACGATAACCGGTTAACCCTTCCATATAATTATTTCGAACAATTTGATCTTTATTGATAACACGAATACCACCGGTATGATCAACGCCATTACCAAAGAATATATTTTCAGAAATTACGTTACCATTACCATGACGCAGCGTCAGCGTGCCTCTTGATTCAAAAAAGACATTATTACGAATGTTATTTTTACCTGACTTAACTGAAATTATTTCAACTTCACCATCACAGCGATCAAAATAATTGTTTTCAACGAAAGTGTATGAATTAGATAAAGAATAATGGCTAGTGCCAATACGTAGTGTTTCACCACCATTAGAGCCAAAAATAGGACGAGGACCAAAATAGTTATGATCTATTTTATGATGATTTTCTTGGCTATTTTTACTATCAAGACGAACAGCAACGGTAACGCCTTTATTGCGCTTACCTGCTAAGTAATTATGATCAAAACGATTATGCTGGCCATATATAGCAACCCAATAATCTGACTCGCGTTTATCTGGGTTATTGTAATTATCAATAACCACTTCAGTTACCCGAGAATGATAAGCTAAAGTTTCTTTATTACTTCTAAACGCTATTACAGCACTACTCGGTGTGTAGCCATCTTTAAAAACTAGCCCTGAAACAACTAAATACTTACCTGCTAACCTTAAATTTGATTGACCAGTAAGGAAAACCTTGCCTTTAGTTTGAGCTTTTAGTGTTATCGGCTGTTGTTTCGTTCCCTCACCTTTTAGTAATATTTCAAAATTATGCCACGTGCCATTGGCGAGCACGATATCGTCACCGGCCTTCACTTTGCTTAATACCTGTTCATAGCTTTGCTGATCAGCTACTAGCCATTCTTCTGCGGCTACTGATTTCATTGTTAATATGCAGCACATTAGTGAAATGATACATGACATTAATGGTATAGATATTTTAGCTGGGTTCATAAATTAACCTATGACGTAATATTTAAAAGAACATTAATCTAATCGGCTCGATAGCATTAAATTAGCCAAATTAAACGGATACACTATGTTCAACTTTATTGCTAAACAGGGTACTAAAAACAAAGTATTCAACGAAACAGTATGCCTACACGGTGCATCACTGAATATTTTAGACAGTGCCTATTTCAATCTCTTGAACTTAATCTAGTCTGATTTAACCAACTCACGAGTGGATTGTCAACCAAATAACATTACCAATAAAAAGATAAAAAAGACAACTGGTAACAACAAAGTAAAGTAAAGCGTACGTCACTTAATACCAAAACCTAACCATTCACCATACCAAAACAACAAAATATCACTTAATTAAAGTTAATTATTTTGCTAAGGCTTAAAGAAAGCGATATGATAATTATTCTGTATAGATATGATAAATAACCAGTATAGTTAAGGAAATATTATGAGCAGCAACCGTAGGCTGTTTTGGAGCATTGTAGATAAAATAGAAGCCTTAATTGACTCTGGCGCATACTCTGCCGGTAGTCGCTTACCACCTGAGCGAGAGTTAGCTGAAAAATTTAATGTCAGCAGACCTACTATCCGCGAAGCTATCATAGCCTTAGAAGTTCGAGAAAAAATAGAGGTTAAAACAGGTTCTGGTATTTACGTGTTAAAACCGGTTGACCAACTTGGCGCACAGAAAAAAGTTAATGCCTTTGAAGTGACCCAGGCTCGTGCTTTAATCGAGGGTGAAGTCGCCGCTATTGCAGCCACCACGATTACTGAAGATGAATTAACTCGCTTACATCAAACCTTAGTTGATATGGAGAACAGCGAATTTATTGATGCTGCAGACAAAGAGTTTCATCATATCATCGCCAACTCCACTCGCAATAGTGCCTTAATGCTTTCGGCACAAAATCTTTGGAAATTGCGCTCTTCAACACCTGAAATTATTAAAGATTATGACAGTGTCTGTAGTAAAGATAACTCGAAAACACTGGCTGAACATAGAGAGATCTATCTCGCACTTAAATCAGGCGACGCAGCCCAAGCTAGACTTGCCATGCATAGTCACTTTAATCGCTTGATAAATGCTTTATTTGATGCGGTAGAGTCAAGAGCTTTAGAAGAAGTGAAGCAAAGAAATAGCGAAAAACGCGGGCTATATTCAATCCCCAATTCCGCTAACATTTAACTACGCTTTATTTGCCATGTTAAAGGTTTCTGGCCTAATAAAGTTAGGCCAGAAATAAGACAATATTTTCTGCCTCCTAACACCCTATTAACTCTTCATCATCACCCGATCAAATAAACTATTAATTTCATTGCTATAAAACCCGATAAAAACGCCATGAAAAAGTAATCACGACATTCATAAAACTTAGCGGTGATCATTTTCGTCATAACTCTTATTTTCGGCTCAGCATAGCTAAGATAAAATGAACAAATAGTGTCAACAGAATGAGTATCATGGCAATAAGTGAAGGAAAAAGTTAGGAATAGCAGAGCTTGAATATAACCGTAAATACTTAAAGCTATGATAGAACTATCACAACGACTCTTTAGTAATAAAGCGCTTAATAAAACCTTATATTAACCTGAACTCTGGATAAGCTATATACGTCAATGCCACGATTTTTGCTCGTATCGGCGTTAAGTTTGCTACTAATAGCCCGCTATTAGGTACACAAACTTGCCTTGATTCATTCAAAACTTATGACATTGATAATGATAATATATCAATAATCGCAAAAATTTTTTTATATATTTGAAAATTAAAGGGTTATATGTTTTATGCGCATATCCGTTATCCAGAGTTCAGGTTATATTAAGGAAGTAACCCCACTACAGTGCTAAGCAATAATACTGTAGTGGGATTATTATCGAATTACTTTTCTAGCTTGAGAAAGTAATCGAAAATTTCAGGCACATTACCGTTACCCATACCCGCGTCAACTGCAGCTTGAAGATTAGCTGAAGTGCCTTCTGCAATTTTCGCACGAGTACCTAAATCTTTTACCATTTCAATGAAATAGCCTAAATCTTTATTAGCATTAGCAATAGAGAAACCTAAATCACTTACGCCATCTACGGCATAGTTTTTACAAAAGCCCATAAAAGGTGAGTTAGATGGGCCCGTCGACATAATGTCGAACAGCTGTTGGCGATCAACGCCAGCTTTATCAGCAACCGCAAAAGCCTGCGACATAGCTGCAACCGTAGTCATACCCATAAAGTTATTGATTAACTTAGTCGTATGACCTGCGCCTAAGGCGCCTAAATTGAAAACGTTTTCACCTTGCATTTCAAGAATAGGCTTAATTTTTTCAAACGTAGCAGCATCGCCAGATGCCATAATGTTTAGTAAGCCATCTTTTGCATGAGCGGGTGTACGACCTAATGGTGCATCGATCATACCTGCGCCTTTCTTAGCAAGGTCTGCACCTATTTTACGGGTAGAAGCAGGAATAGATGTGCCGAAGTCTATTAATACTGCGCCAGGCTTGATACCGGCTAAAATACCATCTTCAGCATAAACTAACTTTTCAACAACTGCTGAAGTGGTAAGGCAAAGCATCACGATGTCACTTGCTGCAGCCAATTCAGCTGCCGATTTAGCTTCTGTAGCGCCGCGAGCAACAACAGCCGCTACAGCATCTTTATTAAGGTCCATTACAATCGGCTCAAAGCCTTTCTTTTGTAAGTTTTCAACCATGTTACTGCCCATAAGGCCAAGGCCGATGAAACCTATGATAGGTTTTGTCATAACTAACTCCTGAATATATTGCTGTATGTAGTTCTGAGTATGAAACTGCTCACCTTACGGGTGGCGGTGCCATTAAATTTAAATAAGATAGAAAGTCATTTAATGATCAAACAACTGTCTGAAATAAGTAACCTGTTTACCTACGCTTTTATCGGCCTGTCAAACGAAGCATGCTATCAAAACATGATATTTATTCGCATTCATTAAGCCACCGATTAGCATTTTTTAAGCCTTTTGCCATATACAAACTAAACACTCAACACACTGTCAAACCACATAATACCTTTGGTAATAACTAAACAGCTAAAACCCTAAGTAAGAGCGCTTTATCTCTCAAATAAATATCATATAAATTTGCTATATAGTTCTGTAGCACGAACGACTGACTTAGTTAAAACCTAGAATAACAAGACTTCAAGATACTAACCAAAACAAATATGACTGTCAACCAATTTGACGATACTGGTAATAACTATAAGCATATAAAAGTCATTTTAAATACAGTAAAAGAAAATTATTAGGTCAATATGTTTTTGGCGAAGTGCAGATCCCTTCAAAAACAGCAGAAAAACAGCCTGACCAATATAACGCTATAAACTGGCTAATAATGAATGCAAATGTTTTACTAAAAAATAAAAAACGCAGTATTAACTTACGTTAAATACTGCGTTACTTTTAGTATGTTAAAAACACTATGATGAATCGCTAAAGACATCGCTAGGTTATTGCTCTAGCACTTACTAGAACTTAGCACGAACACCAATACTGTATCGGCGATCTGCTTCAGTGTACTTCCAACTACTGCCAAGCTCAGACGAAAATATTGACGGTTCGCCTGTTAAGTTAGTTGCATTACCGACTAAAGTGAAATGCTCATTGATGTCCCAGCTTGCTGAAAAATCCAATTGCCCTCTATCTTCACGATAGTTGTTACCGTATACCGAGTCATCAGCACCGATAGCGCCTGTTGAATCAATTGACTCAACGCGTTTTTCGTCTTCAGTATCTAAGAAGCGATCACGGTAGTTATAGGCTAAGCGAGTTGATACACCTTCATATTCCCAAAACACTTGCAGGTTGTAGGTGTTTTTCGAGATATCAAGTAGTGGATTTCCGTTAGGTTGCTCACTATCAGCATAGGTATAGTTCGCACTAACACCTAAACCAGAGAAGGCACCAGGTAAGAAGTCAAAAAATTGTTGATAACCAATTTCGAAACCTTTAACTTTACCATTTTCACCATTGGTATCTTTTTCAGTATCAATACCTGTAAGACCCGCATCTCGTAATGACGCAACATGAGCTTCACCTTCGGCATTGTTTGCAAAATCTGCTGCGCTCGAGAAAATCAAATCGCTATTGTTGACGCCTGCGGCATCAAGCTGGCAAACGTTTTCCCATTCAGTGACATTTTGACCTGATGTTGCAGCATTAGCGAAACAAGTAGATTCAGTACTTAAGAATGATTCAACGTCTTTATAAAATACCGCGAACGATAGCATATTACCTTGACCAAAATAGTGCTCTAAAGACAAATCATACTGAGTAGCACGGAAAGGTTCTAAATCAATTGACCCTTGATCAGCAGTAACAATTGAATTATCAATATCAAATGCGGGGCTTAACTGGCCAAAATCGGCTCGACGCATAACTTTTGCTGCCGCGAAACGAACAACCGTGTCGTCTGTCGCATTATAAGTAACGTTTAAGCTCGGTAAGAAGTCACTGTAATCGTTTTTGCCATTTACTTTAGCGCCGTCACGAATGACCGCAGATTCAAGATCAGTTTGAATGTAGCGACCACCAATAATAGCGGTTATATCATCAAAATCTAAATGAGCTGATAGATAAATCGCCTTGGTATCTTCAGTGATATCGCGATAAGCACCTTCGTTTTCAACTAAGTTATCGGCTAAGCTACCTGTTGTTGCTAAGTTCGTCCCAGCAAGTAATTGCTGAAGTTGCGCGTAAGCATTTGCAGGGTTAGTTAAACCGTTGAAGTTAGCAAAGCTGAGTAAATCATTTTGGCCAGACAAACCAAGTTGCTCAAATGAGTTATTATGACTAAGCGTCGTAAAACTATTCGCAAATGCAGCATTGTAATCATCAATCCATAATGTCGCCAATGAGCCATCAGAATCATTGAATGCATTCTTGTAAATGTCTTTTATTTCTTCTTTATATTCTTCATAAACATATTCACGTTCGGTTAAACGAACACCTGCTTTTAATGAAGACACCCACCCAACACCTAAAGGCTCATCAATACTGATATCAAATCGCACGGCTGTTTCGTCATTATTAGTAATTTTTTCTTCGGTCTTAAAAGTACGCAATGCTAAGTTATCTGCGCTCGTAAAGGCACTTGGATCTGAATGAATGATACTTGGGAGTCTATCGCCTGATTGAGAGAAAACACCATCATAAGTATGCGTATTACCTGTTGAACGCTCAATAGGTCGTAAGGTAAATTCAGAATCAGGTCTAAAGCTTTCTGAAGATGCAACCGCAACTTCACCTGAGACTATTATCCCATCTGAAATAGTCCACTCACCGCCAAAGGCATGAGAATAAGCATCTGTTTCGCGAAAGTCACTATAGGTTTTAGGAATCGCAAAGTCATTGGTTAAAGTGTAATTATTGAGCTGACCATTTGCATCTTGAGTTGTGCTAGCATCAGTTTCTAGTGAGCCGCCAACCGCTATAATTGAATTACCTTTCTGTGTACCCGAACGTTTTGTGCCATTCAAGTCAAGATATAACATGCCTTCACCAGACTGAGGTGCCCACTGAAACGACAGGTTTAATGCCGTACGCTTGCGGCTTTCAACATATTGCTCTACCGTGTGCTGATCTCTAACAATAAAATTTCCGCTCTCGGTATTTGCCGTCATGCCATCAACATCGATATCTTGTGGCTTAACACGACTAAAAAATTCGTCTTGACGAATTTCACGATCTTGGTACGAAAGCATGGCTAGTGCGCCGAATGTGCCGGCATCGCCAAGATTCCAATTATTACCAACTGAGCCACTAAATATAGGTGCCCAATTCTCAGTTTTATCAGCGAATTCCCCATCTAATGAAAATGCTGCTGTTAGCTTTTCTAACTCTAACGGACGCACTGTTTTAAGACTAACAGTACCACCTAGTGCACCTTCAATCATGTCAGCAGTCGGCGATTTAACAACCTCTACTGCCTTTAAGAAACTTGACGGAAAATCTTGCAGGCTGATACCATCACGAGAATCACCGATAGTTGAGCGACCATTTAATTCAACACGGTTTTGAGGTAAACCACGAATTGAAACGCTATCACCAACACCAAAGTCACTATTGATTGAAACACCTGTTATACGTTGAAGCGCCTCAGCGATGTTGTTATCAGGGAGTTTGCCAATATCTTCGGCAACAATTGCATCAACAATTCTTCCATCAGTACGCTTGAGTAGTGCCGCTGCTTTAAGACTACCAAGCATACCTTTAACTTCGATGACTTCGATATCATCGTTTTTTACTTGCTCTTCAGCCATAGCTGAAAATGGTAATGCTAAACCTAAGCAAGCAATAGATAAGTTTGTCCGAATATTTTTTGCCATGAATAATTGCTGAACAGTAGCAGCAAGCTTGGTTTTTCTCATTGTAATTATGTTTTTCATCTTCCCCACCTTGGATTTTAAGTCTAATAATTATTCAAAGCTTTATGTCAGCCTTTGTTATTTTTTAAATTAACGACACCGTAAACTAACCAATTAAAAACACATAGTCAACACATAGGCATTACCAAACACAGCAAAAAACAAGATTGCAAATACAAATTGGTAATAACATAAGGCATTACCACAAGGATTTCCAATAGTTACAGCTTAGGCAGCACGCAAAAATATTTTTAGTTTTTATTTAAAGCGATAATAGTGAATTTTGTATATTGAGCATAACGTGACATGTCAAACTAAAGAATTAGTCGATTACCAACACTAAGGCGCGCTATTATTAGCTAAATTGTGCCGTAATAAACGTTAAAAGCTGTGTTTGTGCCAAGGAGAATTATCTATTCAATAGCGAATTACTGCGCGTAAAAATGCATGTATTACGTGTTGAGTAGCGCTTACTTATAGCGAGTTAACGCTAAATATTATAAAGGTGTAAACATAGGTTATAGTTGATTTTAATCAGCTGAGTAATTGACGCATCATACGCTTTAAAGCGAGTGACTTTACGGGTTTACGTAAAAATAGGAACTCAGCATCGCTGGTATGCTGACGCACACTTTCGGAAGGATCTGCAGAACAAATTATCGCCGGTTGCCGCCATTGCTGTGCTGTCATCATAGCAACCACTAAATCGACACCATTTTGACCATAATCTAGGTGATAGTCAGCAATAATAATATTGGGTAACGTTTTTCCATCTGCTAATGCTAATTGGCAAGAGGGCTGGTCATGGGCAGTAACCACACGACAGCCCCAATCAATCAGTTGTGATGCCATAGCCGTTAGCATTAACTCATCATTATCGATCAGTAATACCACAACATTATTAAACGGTTTGTCTGGTGATGTTTCAGCTAAAGCATCAACGGCTTTATTTATTTTCAGCTTATTGTTTGTTGGCAAGTTAACGGTTGCTACTTCAGTAGCACTAACCCTGGGTATTTCAATGCTAAAACAGGTGCCCTTCCCTACCTCTGATTTAAGCACAATGGAAAGCCCTAACAATTGTGCTATGCGCTCAGATATAGCTAAACCTAAACCAAGTCCCGGTATTTCTCGGTTTTGCTCTAAGCGTTCAAACTCACGAAAGATAGCTTTTTGTTGTGCTAAGGCAATACCTGGGCCGTTATCCCAAACTTCAACGCGGATCATGGTTTTAGTGCGTCGTATACCTAATAAAATACGATTGCGCATACCAGCTTTATCACCACGTTTATCATCACAATAATGCACAGCGTTCGACAAAAAGTTTTGTATTATCCGCCTAAGCATGCGCTTATCAGAATGCACCACACATTGACTAAATTGATAAGAAAAGTCGATATCAGCTTGTTCAGTTAAGGCGATAAATTCATTTTTAAGTGGATTTAACAAATCATCAAGAGCAAATTGGCTTTTTTCTATCTTTTCTGAGCTGTTATCCAAGCGAGAAATTTCCACTAAATCTGACAATAGCGCCTCTACCACATTTAACGAGTCATCAATATGCTCAGCTAATGCAACTAATTCAGCTCCTTGAACCTTCTTTTTTAACATCGAAGTAAATAACGACAGCGCATTAAAAGGTTGCATTAAATCATGACTAGCGGCGGCTAAAAATCGACTTTTACTGCTATTAGCCGCTTCCGCTTCAGCTTTCGCTTTTTGCAATTCTTCGGTTCTGCTCTCAACACGTTTTTCAAGATTTTCATTGGCTTTGAGTAACGCTTTTTCTGCTTCAATATGAGCAGTTATATCCGAAAAAGTACTAACAAAGCCGCCACCAGGCATCGACTGACCACGAATTTCTAATACCATACCATTCGGCATTTTACGCTGAAAGTGATGACTGTCGCCATTTTTCATATGAGCAATACGTTTGGCGATCATCTGCTCGCTATTGTAATGACCAGAAATAATGCCTCGAGCTATATTGTGTTTTAGCAAGGTTTCAATCGGCAAACCCGCTTGAACAAATCCTTCAGGATAATCTAGTAAGTGGATATAGCGCTGATTCCACGCGACTAATCTCATGTCGGCATCAACTACACTAATACCTTGCTCGATATTTTCAACACCTGATTGCAATAATTCGCGGTTAAAGCGAAACATCTGATTTGCTTCATCAACGATACTGACGACATCTTCTAATGGCATTTTTTCTGACGTGGAAGCCGCTTTCATCACCATACGTGTTGAAGCCGAGCCCAAGACACCAGAAAGTTGCAAACGGGTATATTCAACTAAATTTAGCGGCTCAGTATCTAGATTAATCGGGTTAGATTTAGCAACTTTCATAAAGGCATCAGCGGCGCCTTTATCAATAAAACGCAACAATAAACTGTAGAGATCTTCGGTGCTGAGCTTGCGTTCAAATTTATGTTGACTTTTACGAATGAAAATATCGGCTTGTAGTTTTTCACCAACGCTACGATGTGTTAACAGTGATACTGCAACAAAACAAACGATGTTGCTGATTAAGCTATAAAACACACCATGACTGGTTAAATCGAGGAAGTCTAAACCGAAAAGCGCGGTGGGCTTAAGCCAGGTAATAGCAAAGACCCCCTCTTGTACCCAAGCTAAGTTCGGCGCAATAATAGGTAGCAGCAAAGTAAAAAACCATACTAAGCTGCCAACAATCAAACCGGTTAGTGCCCCCTTACCATTAGCTTTACGCCAATATAGTGCACCAATAATCGCCGGAGAAAATTGTGATAATAAAACAAACGACAGTAAACCAATGCTAGCTAAGTGGCTTTGTTGATTAATGCTGCGTTCAAACGCAAAGGCAAATAACAAAATAGCGGCAATCGCTAAACGACGTTGCTTTAACAGTAAACCCGAAAATTGTGGGGCTCCCGCTTTAGTGAACCATTTAAACTTCAACGTTAACGGGGTGATCACTTCAGTTGAAATCATGGTACTTAGCACAATAGCTGAGACAATCACCATGCTAGTTGCCGCAGCTAAACCACCAATATAAACAATGATACCCAGCCAAGCCTGCTGAAAAAATAATGGTAAGGTAAGGACATAGGTATCAGCATCAACACTGCCACCCGGAAAAGTGACTAAACCCGCAATAGCGATTGGTAAAACAAAAATATTAATGAGAATAAAATACAGCGGAAATAGCCAACGCGCAGTTTTTAGTTCATCGGGATGATGATTTTCAATCATCATCATATGGAATTGCTGTGGTAATACAAAAATGGTTATTGCACCCAGTATCGCTTGTGCTACCGCAAGATATACAGAATTATCCTCGGTAAATAATCGATGACTTTGCTGCTGCGCCGCTAGGTCGGCAAAACCATCAAAAACAAAAAATGTCGCAAAGATACCAACAATGGTTAATGCGAATAACTTTACCACCGAACTAAACGCTATCGCTAAAACTAAGCCCTGATTTTGCTTACTAGCGGCTATTTGTCGAGTACCAAATAAAATACTAAACACAATCAGTACCACGGTAACAACGAATGCTGTACTTATACCGGATTGAAAGGTGCCGGTAAGTAAATCAAAACTGGTACTGATCGCACGTAACTGCAAGGCGATATAGGGAACGGTGCCTGCCAAAGCGATCAACGCAACGGTAATCGCTATTTTAGGCGAGCGGTCGTAGCGAAATGCAATAAAGTCCGCGATTGAAGTCAGATTTTGCCGTTTAATAATGTTTAACATTTTTAACAGCATTGGCCACGCCAACACTAGACACAGCATTGAGCCAATATAAATTGGAGCAAGCCAAGCGCCGGTGGTTGCTGCTTGTCCGACGGTGCCATAAAAAGCCCAAGACGTGCAACTTACCGCTAACGATAAACTATACACCCAAGGTTTACAGCGCCATTGCTCTGGTGACTGATTTTGCCCTTTGTAAGCGACTAAAAACAATAAACAAAGATAACCAACGGAGAGAATGGTAACCAACCACGTATCAATAGATAACCAAGCTAACAAATTTATTCCTTTGTATAAAACTCATCAGACTCATCTATGACTCACTCAGTGAGTCTTGATCGGTTCGATGTAACGGCATTTTACGCTTTTATTGACTAGCATATCACGGCTGGTTGTCGGTTGTAGTGCACTAAGGTAGTACTTATTTCCCTAACGTCCTAAGGTAGTCTAGCCATTCGTTGTTTATCAGTTTAAAAGTTATCATAGATGAAAATCACTAACAAATATTTAGTTGAAGCTATTGTTTTCTTTAGTTATGTTTTATTCGCCATGGCTTGGGTCGGTGGCACTGCTAGCATGCAAAACATTATGCTTTCACTTGATGTTCACAGCTTAGCTTCAGCAAGTTTTATTAGTGGCGCGGTCACCTTAGCGAAAATTGTCGGTACTTTCATTGCCGCCTGGATAGCGATAAAGCTCGGTATTAAATATGCGTTTTTTATTTCCAGCCTACTTATTACCATTGGTTTACTAACGCCGTACGCACCAAATTATGAATTACTGCTATTAAGCCGGTTTTTAATGGGCTTAGGTGGCGCTTTTATGGTGGTATATTTTAACCCTATCGTTTTACAGTTTTTTAAGGCTGAAGAACGCGCCACCATTAATGGTATTAATGCCGTAGCCTTTAATATTGGTACCGCAATAATTTTGTGGCAAATGCAAAGCATCAACCAACTGACAGGTAGCTGGCAAAACAGCTTAACGCTGTTCTCAATTTTTAGCCTAATTGTTGCTCTGCTGTGGCTACTGGTAAAGTTTGAGCAACCATCGACTGCAAGCCATACGCAAAATGAATCACCTGAAAATTACAGTTACCGTCAAGGGCTAAGAGACCGTTTTAACTGGGTTTACGGCTTAGCGTATTCTGGTATTTTAGCGTTTTATATTTGCTTATTCACCTTCTACCCCAAAGCGGGCATAGTGCAAAGCAAGTGGGTGATCGGTTTTGGTATTGTCGGTACTATATTTGGTATTATTTATAGTAAAAGAAGACCATTACGCTTACCCGTTATCCGTTGGTCTGGTTTCGCTGTAATCGTTAGTACGGCAATATTTTCTTTTAGTGAACTCTATTGGTTACAAACACTTGCCGCTATTACTTTAGGATTTTTCATCTTTCTACCGGTAACAGCATTGGTTTCTATCCCTCATGAATTACCGAAAATGACCGCCGCTCGCATCACCATTATATTTAGCATGTTTTACTCGATCAGTTACATTATATCGACGCTAATTCTTTGGATATTTGGCGCTTTAGTCGATATACATCAAGGGAACTACACTTGGTCATTCATTTTGATCACAACACTAAGCTCAACCTTATTCATTGGTAGTTACTTTTTGCCTGAAACGGGTAAGAAAAATAGCACGCAGCCAGAAGGAATTTAGCATGAGAGGAACGGTATCAAAAAAATTAATACCATTGCTTACACAAGTAAACTCTGGGCTAGCGCAAGCTAAAGCCAGTGGTGCTGCATTTGAACCTAGTGTAATAAGACAAAATTTGGAAAACCTATCGGCTTACATGCTGCCCGGCCCTGATGTCGAATCAGTAAGCGATATTATTATAGCAATGCCAGAACATAGTGTTTCGGCCCGTATTTACCACCCAGCACCAGAACAAGCATTACCGGTTTTATTACATTTCCATGGCGGTGGTCATATGTGCGGTAGTGTGAATTTATATGACGCTATTAGCCGCGAACTGGCCGTTGCTAGTCATGCGATGGTGATATGCCTTGATTACCGGCTAGCGCCTGAGCACCCTTACCCTAGTGGTTTAAATGACTGTCAATATTTATTAGAAAACTATCGTCAAATACTTAAAGGCTATCGCCATAATCAACAACTGTATATTGCTGGTGACAGCGCCGGTGGCGCCATTTGTACAAGTCTGGTGATGAATAACATTGCTAATCCCGAAATACACATAGATAAACAAATATTGCTTTATCCTAGTGTCGATTACACCATGAGCTGCCCGTCAATTAGTGAGAATGGCCAGGGATTTCTGTTAGAAGCTGATAAAATGCGCTGGTACTTTCAACAATACTTCAATGTTGACAGCATAGACAACGATCATAATTCAACAACATTGGTAAAGAATGCATCACCTTTGTTCAATGCCTTTGATCGCCGTATGCCTAAAACCTTAGTGATCACTGCCGGTTGCGACCCGTTGCGAGATGAGGGAAAGCTATACGCTGAAAAAGCCAAACTCGCAGGGGTAAACGTAGAGCACTATCAATTTGACGACTTGATACACGCTTACATGCTGCTATCAAAACTGATACCTGCACAATACCGGCAAACATATAACATCATAGAAAATTTCATTAATCATCAATAAGACTTATTTTTTAAAAAATTTTTTTAGCTACGTTTATGACTGAATGTTGATTACGATGTGAATTAGTAAATAAATCAAAGATCTTCCTATATGGGCTTCTCATCGATTTTGAGGTAGCCCTTTTTTCTTAAAGTAAGCGTGTTAAGTTAAGTAAAACTAAGTCTGTTATTGGGCAGTCCAAGCACCGTCCATAGGTAGTGCCGAACCGGTTATACTTCTAGCACTATCGCTGCAAAGAAAAAGAATAAATTCACCGATTTGCTCAGGTGCCATCATTTCAGGCAATGGCTGCTTAGCTGTCACTAATTGATATTTAGCTTGTTCAAATGGAACATTTTGTTGCTCCGCAATGGTAGATATTTGATCATTAATCAGTGGCGTATCAACCCAACCAGGGCAAATAGCATTAACTGTAATGCCTTGTTCGGCGCATTCCAAAGCAAGCACTTTGGTTAGTCCAATCAAACCATGTTTCGCGGCGCAATAAGCAGATTTATTTACTGAGCCAACAAGGCCATGTACGGAAGCAACATTAATAATTCGCCCCCAGCTTTTACGCTTCATGCTTGGCAATGAGTATTGAATAGCATGGAAGGCGGCAGATAAGTTGATAGCAATAATCGCATTCCATTTATCTAATGGAAAATTTTCCGCACTTTCAGTATGTTGTATACCGGCATTATTAATTAAAATATCAATGCTCCCCATTTTCTCGGTAGCCAATTGAATAAAGCGTTCAATGCTATCAACATCTCTTAAGTCGGCATTATCAAATAAAACATCAATACCGTATTGCTGTGAGAATTTATCAGCGAGTTGCCGACCTTCACTTAAAGACATTAAGCCATGTAATACAAGATTAATGCCTTGCGCTGCTAAGACGTGTGCCGTTGCTAAACCAATACCACTTGTTGAGCCCGTAATTAGGGCTACTTTTTCGTTAAGCATAACGATTCCTTATTATAGAGTTATGCTTAAGATTATCGTATTTGACTCAGTGAATATTTGGCACCTTAGTACCATAGCGTCACGAGTAATTGCTATCAATGATATATACTTTACCCAAAGTTAATGCTTTGTAGTCAGTTGGTTATTGAACGCAGGCGCTAATAGTTTTATTAACAAACGCTGGGATTGATAGCACTAAGTGACAGTGAAAAAGTAAAATATTTATTGCACTCCAAAGCCAATATTGGATGCTCGTATTAGCGATAGATAATCATGTCGATGAGCAAGCAGTAGATTGAATAAACCATAATAAATAAGCCTAAATAACGGATTATTAAAATAAAGCTATGGCTTAGCTTTATTTTAAAACCATAGCTGTCAGTTATTTTTTTAACTGACAATATTACCAACAATACACCACAAAGTGCCATGGTAAGATATTTGAGCCAATCAATACTGTCCATATCTTCTTCCTTATCCTTGAAAATAGTACCTTCGTTTTACTTCCATTTTATTTATCGTTTCATGCTAAAAGCACTATGATTAACACACTTAAACAAAGCACTAAAGGTATAAACCAAAGAAAGAACTAATGGTTCCTAAACACCTTTAACCCACTGGTAATACTTTTCATCTTCGCTATGTTTAGTTTGTTCTTGGACAAGTAAAAAGCAGGATGAGAATATCAAGATAGCAATAAAAGAGGTAACTAAGTTCATCTCATGTCCTTATGATGAATAACGCTGTGCGCCAACGTTTTGGCTTAGCGTATGAAGCAAATAGGGTTAATTAATACCATAATTAATTAACCCTATAATTTCAACTAAGTTTTTGATTTTAAATGAACAAGTACTATTAAATGTCAATAGTCATTTACGGCTCGAAGTGCGTATTTGAGCTTAGCAGCGCATTTACCCGTAAGTGTTGAAGCTCCACATCAACACATACGGCACGGCTAAGCCTCAATATGATATTTTTTTGGATTAAGCGTGTTTACTTACACCAATCGCAAAAATGTTTGGATTAATAACACGTTTACTTACAATTCAAGATCGAATACCACACTGATTGAGGCAGAAAAAACAAGATTCTCTTGTAAATAACGTCCTGGTTTTGCCGTGCTATCAGCCATGCGTGAACTGGTCGCATAAACCTCATTATTAGCACCATACCGGTGATGATTTGAATTGGAATTCGAATTAATACTGTAAATTGCACCTAGCTTTGCGTCAAAAGCATTCGCCAATGACTTACCTTTAACTTTTGCATTTTTAACCGCTAGCGCATTCACTTCTTGTTGCAGTTGCGCTTCATCTGAAGACTTTAATTCAATATTACGTATCGCATCGATTTTCACACTTAACGCAAAGTCCATAAATGCATTTAGTTTATCGATATTGTTCAATGTTACCTTTAGATTGCGGCGCGCGACATATCCTTCTACTTTATCGCGTTCGCCACGATTATAGGCATAACGCACCTCGGTAGATATGTTCGACGCCGAAACGGCATCTTCATCAACACCAAAGTTTGCTAAGCCATCTAATAAGTTATTTACCCGTTCATCGACGTCTTTTTTCGCATCTAAACTCGTTTTCTGGTTACTCTCAACACTAAAATTCACCACGGCAATATCAGGCATTGCCATCATTTCTGCACTGCCGGTTACCGTAACATGTCGATTTCCCGGTAAACTTGAATTCGCAAATGAGTAACTAGATATCGTTAATAAAACAGCACAAGTCAGTAATTTCATCATTATTCCTATTTAACATATTTTATAAAAACCCTCATTGAGGGTTGATTGAGTTTGATTTTAATGACTTAACTCAATCGCTAAGTCACTCAATAATGGTTAATTTTTATAGCATGTTATTATTCTATGTCAACATAAGTGAACCGTAGCTGAACAAACCATATTTTATGGCTTTAACAGTAATTGGTAATTAAAATCATATTTAGCTCGATTTGTTTTGTAAAATCATCTACCTTGCCCCTTTTATCAGCCGTGCATTTCAATAACTAAAGTTGTCGAGTAAAACATGATCCAATCCCTTATAGAAAATAAAACCTTAGTTACTGTTGTTTTAGCTATCGTTATTATTACGGTAAAATTAGTGATTACTCGTTTTATTAAAAAACGTGCAAAAAAGAAAAAAGTAGATAAGCGCTTTACCGTTAACTTACTGAATAATATTTTTAATTTTGCACTTATTTTTATGGTGTTCAACATTTGGTCAATAGAAATTCAAAAGTTTGCCTTTTCAATTGCAGCCTTTGTTGTTGCCATCGTATTAGCAACCCGAGAGTTTATTCAGTGTTTTATTGGTTTTATTTATGTTATTTCAAATCGTCCATTTCGCATTGGTGACTGGATCCAAGTGGGTAACTATTGCGGTGAAGTAAACTCAATTGACTGGATTAACTTAACGTTATTGGAAGTTAATATCAGCAATTATCAATTTACCGGCAAAACGTTATACATTCCTAATAATCAATTGGTCACTACGCCAATAAAAAACTTAAACTTTCTAAAACGTTACGCCGTTCATCACTTTACCATCACCCGCGATGGTAGCGTCAATCCATTTGAATTTATTGATGCACTAAAAACTAATGCCAACAGTTATTGCGCGGATTTTAATGACGTCGCGGTAAGATACAATCAGGTAATTGAACACCGCTTGGATATAAATATTGCAGGGCCAGAGCCACACATTGAAGTTGCAACATCAGACATTGGTGATACTCAGGTCATTTTCACTATTTTCTGTCCGACAGAGCGCGCAATGGAAATTGAAAACAAACTGACAGCTGATTTTATGAACTTTTGGTTTAGTTCCAAAAGTCATAAATAGAATCATATCTTATAAGTGTGATCTTTCATCGTAGTCTCTGCAATAGACTACGATATTTGATTAATAGCTAACTTATCCAGCTCACTGTAGATGTATTTAATAGCGATACTATTTTCTTGCAGGGAGCAATCACCGGCTCTGCGAGCAGTAAAGCCTAACTCTGCAATATTAAAATAGGCAGCTATATTGACACCGTTTTGTGTTAAACAATAGCGGCTACATGAGTCTGTACAGCCTTCAATTAGAATGACATCTCGACCTGCTAATCGCGCTTGAATTTGGGCTTTATTGGCTGCCATCAACCATGAAACGCAAGACATTTCTGCAATACCGTCACTATCTAATGTTAAAGCAATGTCATTTGCCATCGTTGCGAAATTGGAGCAACCAGAGCAAGCAAACACTAACGGTTTTCTATTTTTCATTTAAATATCCACATCAAATTTTTCGATTTACTGCATTAGCTCCCATCAATAAGGTTAAGAGCAGCGTAACTTACCATTTTATTGCAGTGATAAATCAAAGCTTTGATATAAATCAAAACTATGAAGGTTTGAAAGCACCGGTTAATATTCATTTAATATCAGCAGTGGGTAGTGTTAAATTTATAGGCATTCTACTGGCAACTAACAAAGCACTATCTAGCAGTAAAATAAGGCGCTCATATTGACGTTTAGCAGGACCAATTAACTTTTGCTGTATATTTGCTGCTTTACTCGCTAGAATTAGGCGCTTTTTCAAAATGGTCTCCAGCATGATATTTCGCCTTACCTTTCTTTTTATTACATTTTTTTTTACCTTTACCGGCTATGCTGTCGACATTGATAGCTTTAATAAAAAGTTATCCGCACGCATTAGTAATGATTTAAAACAGTACGATATTCCCGGCGCCGCCTATGCCATTGTTAAAAACAACCAAGTCATTGCGATGGAGAATTTTGGTTATACTGATGTCGCCAAAAATCAAAAAATTGATAATAACACCGTATTTCGTCTAGCGTCGGTTTCCAAGCCTTTCGCCGCCACTATTACTACGATGCTAGCACAAGAACAACAGCTAAATTTATCAGACCCTGTGACTAAATATCTCCCCAATTTTGCTTTAGCCACGCAAGGCGCCGCAAATAAAATTCAATTAAAACATCTATTAAGCCACTCCAGCGGTTTAATGCCAAATGCTTACGACAATTTATTGCACGAAAATTGGAGTATGGATAAAATTATTGGTCGTTTTGACCGTGTTACCCCCATTTGCCAACCCGCAAAATGCTATGGCTATCAAAATATTGCCTACGGTTTTTTACAACCGGCGATTGAAGCTAGTCAAACAAAAAGTTATCCCGTTTTATTACAAGAGAGAATATTTACACCTTTAAAAATGGACGATGCATCGGTGGGTATTGAGGTTTTTTTAAAGCAAAACAATACCGCTAAACCTCACATTTTGCGTAAAAGAATAAAAACCGGTAAAAAAAATAAAGCGGGTAAAGATATTAAACGTTATATCTGGCGTACCGTTGACGTAACGCCAGATTATTATAAAGTGGCTCCTGCAGCAGGTGTTAACGCTAGCGTTAGTGACTTAGCAAAATGGCTAATTGCCAATTTAGGCTATAACCCTGATGTACTTGCTCCTGACTTACTAACTGAACTCACCATACCACGCATTAAAACCAAAAAAGATTTGCGTCGACGTTATTGGCGCAAACACTTAACGGATGCTCACTACGGTTACGGTTGGCGTATTTATCAATTTGATGGTCACCCTATTATTTATCATTCAGGTTGGGTTGCTGGATTTCGCGCTGATATTGGCTATTCACCAGAGCTCGATATTGGCTTTGCGATATTGATTAACGCTGAATCAAATGTGATTAACAAAATATCAAGCCAGTTTTGGTCGCAAGCACATCAAGCATTTGCAACAGAAAAACTTTAGCCATATTAAAAGACAAATGAACTAGGCGCTGTAACATCGAGACTGCGCCATAATTTCGCCACAATTGCTCACAAGATAGCCTCATTGTTACCGTTATAAGCACCTTTTGTTTTGTTGAAATAGCACTATCAGCAAAATGATGGAGCCAACAATGTTTAATTCAAATAAAAAATTAGCCCTAATTGACTATCAAGACTCTTACTATTATCAACAAAAGCGCAAAAAACAACGAAGGAAATGGCTAAAGTTAACACTTGCTTGTGTGCTTGTAACGACAATAGTTGCTGTTCTTGTGCCTTTAGCGCGAGCCGCTAGTATCAACAATGAGTTAAACGCACAAGCCCAAACAATAAAAGCAAATGGCTTAATTCACGGACCACAATTAATATTCGATCATCCTGATGATAAACACGCAATTGCACTACCAATAGATATTAGCGCGAGTATTGAAGTTAATGGTCTGGTGGCGTACGCACGAATAAAACAGGTGTTTATCAACCCTTATAACATGTCACTCGAGGGGAAATACCAATTCCCGCTGACAGAAGATGCTGCCATTAAACATTTAAAAATTAAGCTTGGTGAGCAAGAGATCATCGGACAAATAATGGAGAAGCAAGCAGCAAAAGCAAGTTATAAAAAAGCCAAGGCGCAAGGGAAAAAAGCAAGTTTAGTTCAACAGCAGCGAGCAAATTTGTTCACCAACAGTATCGCCAACATTCCTGCGCAATCTAAGGTTATTGTAACCTTAGAATTTATCATGCCGGTTAGCTTTACTGACAATAGCCTAGGTTTAATCCTGCCCTTAGCAATGACCGCTCGCTATGATAGCGGTAATTATCAACAATCACCGGCTCAGCAAGAAACAAATTTAATTGCACCACGATCTTCGACACTAGCGGACAGCCAAGCGTCAATCAACATCGAACTTAATGCCGGTACGGCAATATCAGCTATTACCAGCAATAGCCATAAAATAAAAGCAAAAGCATTAACCAATGACCAATCGTCATACTTGGTCACACTCTCACCTGCCCAAGCGATAGCAAATCGCGATTTTACCTTGCACTGGCAACTGCAACCCAGTCAACAACCGCAAGTAACGAGCTTTAGTGAGCAAGTGGCAGATGAATATTTTACTTTATTAACATTTTTTCCGCCGCAAATTGAAAAAACAACCCGCTTTGCCCGTGACATTATCTTCATCATTGATACCTCAGGTTCAATGCAAGGAGATTCTATGACACAAGCGAAAGCAAGTTTGCAGCAAGCCATTTTACAGTTAAACGAAAAAGACAGTTTCAATATCATCGCGTTTAATAATACCGTTGACTTGCTATTTCCAATCACGAATATGGCATCGAAAAACAATATAATTCTGGCACAAAATTTTATCAATCGTTTACAGGCTGATGGCGGCACCGAAATGTACCGACCTTTAAGCCAAGCACTCGTCATGGCGCAAGATCAGCAACAAACAACGAAAGCAATTCGCCAAGTGGTGTTTATTACTGATGGTGCAGTTGCCAATGAATTTGAATTAATGCAATTGCTTGACGGGGCACAACGAAACTTCCGCCTATTTACCGTAGGTATCGGCGCAGCGCCAAATGGTTACTTTATGAAAAAAGCCGCACAGTTTGGTCGTGGCAGCTATGTATTTATCCAAAACAGTGCTGATGTACAAACTCAAATGTCAGCATTAATGGCAAAAATTAGTCACCCAGCTATCAGCAATATCTCGTTAATGTTTGATAACCAAATTCACCAACAAGTTGAAGCTTATCCGAAAAAAATCACTGACTTATATCTTGGTGAGCCGATGCAAGTAACGATAAAATCAAAACTACCGATCACAAGTGTCCAAATTATGGGAGAGAGTGCTAGCGAGGCTTGGTACCAACAACTAATTGTTGACAAAAATCAATCATCTCAAGGTATATCTACGCTCTGGGCGCGACGAAAAATTGCTGATTTACTCGACAGTTTAGTAACAGGAGCCGATAAAGAACAAGTAAAAACAGAGGTAATTTCCACCTCAATTATCCATCAAACTTTGTCACCATACACGAGTTTTATCGCGTTAGAGAAAGCACGAAAAAAACAGCCATTAACCGCCCGTAACAGCACATCAAATGCATTAGCAAAAACACATGAAAGTTTAATGGTAGCTATGCCTAAAACAGCGCTCGGCTGGCATCAACAGTTACTCATCGGTTTGTTATTGATGTTACTTGCGCCACTAGCCCTTAGCATGAAAAATTTTAAAGATGACTAATGATAACAATATGAAAATTCACATGGTTAAATGGCTCCCAACAGCACTACTGCTTGTTGGCAGCTTACTGTGCATTCATGCGAGCTGGTTGCCGGTTAAAGCTTGGTTGTCGCAGCAGCTAATTCATCATAGTTGGCAACAATCAATGGCAACAAAAAATGCAAAATTACCATCGCTAAAAACAGCAATTGCGCCTAAACCTTGGCCATGGGCTGACACCTTTCCCATTGCGGAATTGGTGTTTAAACGTATAGACAAAAGCATTGTGGTATTAAATGGCGGTGACCCAACAACGCTCGCATTTTCTGCTGGCGCCATTGCGCCATTTAATCAAGCGAATACAACTAAGCCCTTTGTGGTTGCAGGCCATCGTGACAGCCACTTTTCTTTTTTACAGGATATAGCCATGAAAGATGTTATTTCATTAACTGACGCACAAGGGCGGTCCCAACTATATCAAGTTGAACGTATCGATATAGTTGACGCATCCTCGGGGCAATTGGCATTGCCTGCAGATGACGCCAGTCTGGTGTTGATCACTTGCTTCCCATTCGAAGGTATAGGCAATAACGCCGAGCAACGCTATGTCGTTACAGCGACACCACTTTAGCTTTCCCGCGTGAAAAGCACGGGTCAGCTAAGGGAGTTTAATGCACTAACCGAATAAACCAGTCATAACATGGATTTACGCCGCGCCCTCTAGTGCAAAGGTTTGTGATCTCGCGTTTGCTTCACTGAGCATAAAGCCATGATGGCATTTCGATTTAATGACACTTTGTAGGTACTTATTCCACAGTCGAACCGAATATAAATCACATTCATTTTGAATTTGCATGCCTGAGATAAAAGCTAGCTCTTCTTCATTTTTAGGCGCTAATGCCCCTGATAATAATGCTTCAAAAGTTGCCCCGTATACTTGTAGCTCTTCTGATTCGCGTTTATTAAAGTAGCCACTTCGTGAAATACCATGTGAAAAAATAGCATCTCCATAAAAAGGCTTAACTCCCTGACGAATAGACGTTTCCATTGCAGTTACCCCTTAAAATATCATTAATCAAACGTTAGTTAACACTACACTTACTGGAGGCAAATTTATCTTAAATTAATATTGAAGAAAAACAAAAAAAATTTGTCGTATTGATAAATATCTCATACATTAGCCATGTTGAAATTTATTGATGAATATTATGGACATTCGGGTATTTAAAACATTCCTTCAAGTTGCAAAGACCAAACACTTTGGTCATGCAGCAGAAAATCTTTTTATTACGCAAGCAGCCGTTAGCGCAAGAATAAAGCAACTAGAAGAATTTTATGATTCGACTTTATTTATTCGTGATAAAAATAATTTAAAATTAACCCCTGCGGGCGAAACATTAATTGCACATGCAAATTTAATGATTGAACAAATGGAGCAATCTAAACAATCCATTGCCTTAGCAAAACAACAAAAAATTAAATTTGATATCGCCGCTACGCCTAATATTTGGGATGCATTTCTTAGCTCTCGGATTAATAAATCTATCGCTTTTTTTCAACAGGTATCTTTAGGCATGGAAATATCGGCTCGAGAAACGATTCAACGAAAGCTAGATGAAAGAACTTTAGATATAGGTTTACTGACAGACCCGATTAAAAATACCGATTTCAATAATGTACTCATTGGCTATTTTGAATTAGCTTTAGTCTCAACATCTAAAGATTATCACGACTTAATTGAGCAATATGTCTTTGTTGATTGGGGCTTAACGTTCCAAAAGGAGCACACTTTACATCACAAGTTTCAACCCGCATTAAGAACCACTACCGCAATGATCGCGCTAGAAGTGATCTTGCTAGAAGGTGGATTTGCCTATCTTCCTATCGAGCTAATCACCCCACTAGTTGAGTCTAAGGAATTGTTTATCATCGACAGTCCACTGTTAATTAAACGACCTATTTATTTAGTTACTCGGGCAAATAGTAACAATAATAAGCTACTGGCAAACTACAAAGATTTTCTGCAAACAATGCAATAACAGAGTCACTAGTAACCTATGGTCTTATCGACACAGACTGGAATTATGCCTGTTTGGCGATATTGCATAATATTTTTCGCAACAATGTCACAGGCGCTGGCTTGATTAGTTGGCGCTGATATATGAGGTAACACCGTAATATCGGGATGTTGCCAAAACACACTATCAGGCGCTAAAGGTTCATGATCAAAAACATCAAGTACGGCATGACTGATATGCTTGCTATTTAATGCACAGATAAGGGCATCGTTATCAATTAAGCCGCCGCGAGCAAAGTTAATAATCGCACTGCCTTGCGGTAAATTCGCTAATATCGCTTTATCTACAAGACCCTGAGTTGCTGGCGTTAACGGCAATAAACACAATAAAATATCACTTTTGGATAGCATTTCAGCTAAACCATCGTTATCACTATAAGTAACAACGTTTGCGATATGCTTTTTCGTCCGACTCCAACCCAACACCTGAAAACCGTTTTTTCGCAGTTGCTTGGCACTGGCTTGCCCTAGTTCGCCTAAACCCAAAATGCCAATACGTCGTTCACTTGCGAGGATATGCGGATGTTGCTGCCAGTGTTTATTTTGCTGTTGTTTGGCGTAACGAGGCATATCTCGATGTAAGTATAAAGTCCAGGCTAAGGCGGCCTCAGCCATGGTTGAACTTAACCTAGGATCTATTAAGCGTACAACCTCTATTGGCGAATCGGCCAATGATATCATCAGTTTTTCGACACCAGCCCAAATACTATGCAGCCAAGTTAAATTTTCAAATTCAGCCAACAACTCGGCTTTGGGGTTAGCAACAATCGCTAACTGACAGTGTTTTTTTTCGACTTGCTCAACCTCACTAACATGAATAACTCTTTCATCTGGCAGTGCGCGATTAAGTGCTGCTATCCAAATAGTTTGCTCAGCCTCAGGTAATTGACTAATAAAGGGGATCATGTGATATGCGCTCATACTGAAGAAAATTTTATTATATTACCTTAATGAGACAATGTTTTAATCTATTGATAAATAAAAACTTATAATTTTGTTCTTTCTTCCAACGCCCAACTAAGGTATAACGGCGCTATGAAAGTACCTAAACGCATACAGCCACTCGTTGACGATGGCCTAATAGATGAAGTAATAAGCCAATTAATGAGTGGAAAAGAAGCCACTGTTTATATGGTACGTTGCGGCGACGATGTTCGCTGCGCGAAAGTTTACAAAGAAGCCATTAAGCGTAGCTTTAAAAAAGCTGCGCAATATCAAGAAGGTAGAAAAAGTCGTAATAGCCGTCGCGCGCGTGCGATGGAAAAAGGCTCTAAATATGGTCGCGACCAACAAGAATCTGCATGGCAAAATGCCGAGGTTGACGCACTATATAAATTAGCCGAAGTGGGCGTACGTGTACCACAACCTTTTGGCTGTTTTGATGGCGTATTACTTATGGAGTTGGTTACCGATAATGCTGGCGATGTTGCGCCGCGTTTAAATGACGTGGTTATGCCAGCAGAACAAGCACAAGAAGATCACACGCTAGTAATGCATTACGTCAAGCTAATGCTCTGTGCTGGCATTATTCACGGTGATTTATCAGAGTTTAATGTTCTCGTTGATGATTACGGCCCGGTCATTATTGACTTACCACAAGCTGTCGATGCATCGGCAAATAATAATGCGAAAGCCATGCTGATGCGTGATGTTGCCAATATGACCAATTATTACGCGCAATTTAGTCCTGATTTAAAAGCAAGCAAGTACGGTGAAGAAATGTGGGCACTGTTTGAAAGTGGCGAATTAACGCCTGAGTCAGACCTTACCGGCTTATTTAAAGAAAACACCGCTAGCGCCGATGTTGATACAGTATTAGAAGAGATTAAAGCCGCATTTGAAGAAGAAGAAGCAAGAATAGAACGCATTAGTGAAGCCAATGCTATTGATAGCGATTACTAACAAGTCTGACAAAAACCAGCTATTTAACGCTTAATTAACGCAACTTAGTTTTTAGTATAACTTAAAAGCTAAGTTGCCTTGATAAACATGGCCGTTAATAAAAGCATAAGATACCAGCAATAATCAAACTAGCCAAAAATACGGTTTCACCGGCCATTAATAATACCGGTCGCCAGCCGACAGAAAGCACTTGTTTTAATGAGGTTTTAACCCCTATCGCGGCAATAGCAACAACTAATAAATTACTCGACATAGTGCGAATAACATCAATTAACCAAGTCGGTAACAGTCCGATATTTTTTAAGAAAGCCAAGATAAAAAACATAATCAAAAAGCCAGGAATAAAAGCACTAACACCCGCCGACATCGTACTGTCTTTTTCTCTATAAGCAAAAAACACCATCATCACAATCGGCATTAACAACGCGACTCTCAGCAGTTTAATATATGTAGCTACGTCGCCCGCTTCCTCAGAAATGCTATAACCGGCGCCAACCACTTGTGCAACATCATGGATAGCACCACCAATAAAAACACCTGCTAACTGATCTGAAAAACCTAAATGAATCGCCACGATAGGATAAAAAATCATCGATAAGGTACTGAAAGTGGTGATCCCTATAACCGTCAAGGCAAAATATTTTTCTTGGGATTTATTGTTGGGCAATACCGTTGATATCGCTGCAGCCGCCGACACACCGCAAACGGCGACAGCTCCGCCCGACAAAACACCAAAAACTTTTGGCAGGCCTAAGATTCGTGCAAATAGAACACCAAACATAATCGTTAATAACATACTGATCATAACAATTAACGGCGGTGTAATACCGAGCGAGACAATATCAGAAAACGCAATACGTACACCGAGCAAGCCAACACAGAAACGTAAGAGCTCCCTAGAACAGTAATCGACACCCGATTGAATATTACCCTGTTGGTAAAAAGAGTGCAGACTCAAACCGATTAATAAGGCAAATAGCATAATGGGGGCTTGATAGCGTGTCGCAACCATTGTCGCTATAACTGCAATCAAGCAACAAAACATTGCCCCCAATAGTTTAGCTTTTAAATTCAGTAACATTGTGCCATTAAACCGGAATGATTTTTCATAAAATGCGGAAATAAAATTGTATCATCAGTAGTCGCTATATTGCTTATTTTTCGAATAACGAACATAAGACGTATGCTGTCCCCTTTTTACTGCGACAAATAATTTAAGTTTACTCTGCCGCAGTTTATTACTTGATTAAGTGATTAGTCCTGACAATGAGCATCAACAAGTGTGATTTCAGAGATAAGCACACTCTTGGGCGCAACGGATCCTGGTAAGCCTCTGCTTCCGTATGCTAAATCAGCTGGTATATAAAGCTCCCAGGTTTCACCAATCTTCATCATAGGTACACCTTCACGCCAACCTTCAATCATTTTAGATAGCATTAACTCACTAGGGTGACCACGTTGGTAACTACTGTCGATGATTTGTTTCGATTTAGCTAACAACATTTTATAGTGCACTGTAACTTTATAATCAGGATCAGGTTTACAACCAGTACTTTGCTCTAAAACTTTGTACTGCAACCCCGAGTCAGTGGCTACCACCCCATCCCGTTTAAGGTTCTTGGTAAACCAGTATTCATTGATTCTTTCTAGGCTATACGCTCTATTGGAGTTATTTGAACTAGCGCAACCAAATATCAAGGAACAAGTAAAACTGACGAACAAAATGCGTATTAACATTTTTTACTCTCAACTAAAAAATAAGTTATTTTATGATTTATGGAATTAATTATAGCTTTTGTAATAAGTACTTTTCCACTATGTTATGACTAAGAGGAAAACTGATTTTATAGCTTAATTATATTAGGGTCATGGTTTCATTATATTCCGTATTACAATAATTATTTTACTGTCCTTGTTCTCTGCCAGTTCATTTTTTACTTCAAAGCACTCAATATGAACGGCAACTTCTAGCGGACGTTAGCTATAATGATGTTGTAACTCCCTCAAATTCGCACTTACTTGTCTCTATTTTATGGTGATTTGTGAAGTTTTTATAATTCCCTCACGACTTTTGACGCAAAAATATCAATTTGATTAAATTTCTTCCTAATTCAGAGCGTTTCTCGATGTTCACAAAGAAGGTAAATTTTTTTGGTTTAGTCATTCTAAATCAAATAAATTTAACGATGTTAGTAGGTAATCGAGAAAGTTCCCTGAGGGCTATTTTAACAGACTTAAATGCTGCGTCATTGATTTTGATAAGGTTCTCACAGGGATGTGAGTCATTAAAACAACGCAGGAGCAGTCGTCGAGAATAACTATTATCTTCAATCAATGCGGTACCTAAATGGATGTAGGTACTTAGATTTTGTCTGGAACTACAAACCGGTGCCCTGATCAAACACTAGCGTTAACCGACAAACAAGCGTTAGCTAAACCAGTTATTATTGTTAGCTTTAGCGGCAAAGCGCACTAATACCAGGGCGATAACCAGCACCATAATTGGCATTATCATGCCGCCCGGACCATACACTTGATATGAGTCGCTAATGAAAAATGCGTGAAACATTTGCACAACAACACCCATAAATGAAAGCACAAATAATTGATAGCAAAATGCTTTTTTCATTAATAAAGCTACACTACCTAACGCGCCAGAAAATACGGCAATGGCAAAAGCTAGCGTTGCCCAAATCGGGGTTGCGGCATATAAGTTTTGTTCTGCCAGTGGCAACTCAGCTATCTGCTCTGGCGTCGTCAGCATTTGGCCAACAAATGCCATAACACCTAATAAATTCCATATCAGTGCTAATATTGCCACTACCTTAAACCAGCCAGGTATAGCAGTTACTTCCGGTGCTTGCTTTGTATCCGACATAATTCATTCCTTCTTATTATTAAGAACTTATCAGTTAGGAATATATCTTAGTTATAGTACAAATGTCAGCTTTTTAACCTAGGCTATTCGCCCCAAATATCTTTAGGTTTAAGTTTTAACACTTTTCGCTCACCCGGTTTACGCTCTACTTTGCTTTTATTCGGGTTGACGTAAATTTTACTGGCATTGGCTTTCGCTGAATTATAGTTCTTATTTGCTAACACTGTTTCTAATTTATCTTTGGTTTCTTCAACTACCGCAGTTTTTACTTGTGCCTTAGCTCGACGTTGAACGTGAAATTTCTTATCAATACCTTGCAAAAAATTACGTAGTACCTGATCTTTACATTCACGATAATTTTTATGATCTGGCTTGCGAGAAAAAGCGCTTAATTCTGGCTTGTTTAAATTAAAATCTGCTAACGCCAATATCTCAATAATTTCTTCCGCTTTTAAATTAAACGCTATTTTAAGTTTAGTTAGAATAATATTATTATTTAAACGCTTTTCAGTCTTTGCTGGCTCTCCATCTTTTTTGCCACGACGCTCATTAATAAAGCCATTTAAAAACGCGGCAAACGTAGTGTCGGTGCAATTAACATAAGTTGGATCTTCTTCTTTTTTTAACCAATTACTAATTTGATCACGAGTCACGGTTAAATCACCGGCCGCAAAAATAGCAATAACCTTTTGATCATTAAAATTAAAGGTATATCTCAGGCGACGTAAAACATCGTTATTTGTCACAAACTTCTCCAAAAAACCAACATATTTCATTGGTGAGTATTGCCTTATGCTAAATCGGTTTGTTAGCGACTGGCAATACCATAGTGATTCAATTATGCCGTATTATACACGCTTTAAATAACGAGATCTTTAGCTGCATGAGCTAATTGAATGAAAAGCGTCACCGCGTTAAATTTAGCGGTTAAAGATCAGGTAAAACTCATGTTAAGATATCGGAAAATTATAGTTAGTTCAGCTGTCGATACAGTTATTTAGCGCCCATTTAGCATTCAAGTAATAAAAGAGTAATCATGAGTAAAAATGTTAGTCTATTCAGTCCCGTATTGGCTAAAAGCCGAGGTAAAAATGCCGATAGAAAAATCTGGCAAAATTTACCCGGTAGTAGCGCAACTGTCGCCATTTTTCATGGTGCGTTATCAACACAACAACCGATACTATTGCTTACTCATGATACACCGTCAGCATTGCGCTTAGAGCAAGAATTAGCCAGTTTAAATCAGCAAGAAAAATTACCTATTTGCTTGTTTCCTGATTGGGAAACCTTACCGTACGACACATTTTCGCCTCATCAAGATATTATTTCTCAGCGTTTGGCGACTTTATATCAATTGTCACGGATGGATAAAGGTATTGTTATTGTACCTGTATCAACCTTAATGCAGCGCTTAGCGCCAAAGCAATACATAGAAGCCAATAGCTTAATCATTAAAAAAGGCGACAAAAAAGATTTACATCAGCTCAGAAAAAACTTAGAAGCTAGTGGCTATCGCTGTGTTGATCAAGTGATGGAACACGGCGAGTTTTCCGCTCGTGGCGCGATCCTTGATTTATTTCCCATGGGCAGTAAAACGCCGTTTCGTTTAGATTTTTTTGATGACGAAATCGACGAAATTCGCTTATTTGATCCAGAAAATCAACGTTCGAGCGACAAAGTCGATAATATCAATTTGTTACCTGCTCATGAGTTTCCAACCGACACTGACGGTACCAACTTATTCCGTAGTCAATATCGCGAACAATTTACCAGCATTATTGACAAAGAATCTATTTATCATCAAGTCAGTAATGGCATTATGCCGGCAGGTATTGAATATTATTTACCGTTATTCTTTGAAACCACCAATACTCTCTGTGACTACCTTGCTGATAATACTTTAGTCATTATCAGCGGCGATATTGACAAAGCTAGCGCTCATTACTGGGCAGATATTGAGTACCGCTACGAAGATAGGCGCTATGATCGAACTCGACCACTGTTACCACCGAGCCAACTATTTCTAAATAATGAAGAACTCTACAGTGCATTAAAACCTTTTGATCGTATTAATGTAAAACCAGAAATAAACGAAGATGACATTAAAACATCACAAGTGCAGTTTGATGTTCATGCTTTGCCCGATCTAACCATAGATCATAAATTAAAGCAGCCATTTGAATTACTGAATAACTTTATTAGCAGTAAAGAAACGCCGAACAAACTGTTATTTGTTGCTGAAAGCCAAGGCCGACGTGAAAGTGTTTTAGAGTTATTAGAACGTAATAAAATAAAACCCAATATTTTCGAAACCATTGAAGACTTTGTCAACAGTGATGCGCCACTCGGTATTACAGTTAACGCATTAAGTGCCGGTTTTATTTTTCAAGCCAAGGGCAGCGCGAAGAAAAATGCCATTGCCTTAATTACCGAAGCTGAATTACTCGGTGACAGAGTTCGTCAAACACGTCGTCGCAATAAACAACAAGAAATTCAAAACGACGCAATATTTAAAAATTTAGCCGAGCTTAGTATCGGCCAACCTGTGGTTCATATTGACCACGGCATTGGTCGCTACATGGGTTTGCAAACCATTGAAAATAGTGGCATTACCACTGAGTTTTTAGTACTAAGTTACGCCAGCGAAGCAAAACTATATGTGCCTGTAGCCTCGCTACACCTGATTAGTCGCTATTCCGGTGCTGATGCTGACCACGCACCTTTGCACAAGCTAGGTAACGATACTTGGAGCAAAGCCAAGCAAAAAGCCGCGGAAAAAGTGCGAGACGTGGCGGCTGAGCTGTTAGATATTTACGCTAAGCGCGCCAGTAATCATGGTTATAGTTTCAAACGTGACAAAGACGATTACCGCGCCTTTTCTGACAGTTTTGGCTTTGAAGAAACCTTAGATCAAGAACAAGCTATTAATGCCGTGATCAGCGATATGTTATCGCCACAAGCTATGGATAGGTTAGTGTGTGGTGATGTTGGCTTTGGTAAAACCGAAGTGGCCATGCGCGCCGCTTTTATTGCAGTCAATGATGGTAAGCAAGTGGCGATATTAGTGCCCACTACCCTACTGGCTCAACAACACTACGAAAACTTCCGTGATCGCTTTGCTAATTGGCCGATTAGTATCGAAGTTTTATCACGTTTTAAAACCGCAAAAGAACAAAATGCCATCATTAAAGATGTTGAATCGGGTCAAATAGATATTTTAATTGGCACCCATAAACTTTTACAAAACAGCATTAAATATAAAGATTTAGGCTTGTTAGTTGTTGATGAAGAACATAGGTTCGGCGTTAAACAAAAAGAAAAAATAAAACAGCTGCGCGCGAATGTTGATATTTTAACACTCACCGCTACGCCTATTCCCAGGACCTTAAATATGGCCATGGGTGGTATGCGTGATTTGTCTATTATAGCAACACCACCAGCCAAACGCTTGGCGGTAAAAACCTTTGTTAGACAGCGTGACGACGCCTTAATTCGCGAATCAATTCTCAGGGAAATATTACGTGGTGGTCAAGTTTACTTCTTACATAACAATGTTGATACCATAGATAAAACCGCCGCCGACATTCAAGCGTTATTACCTGAAGCGAAAATCACCACAGCTCACGGACAAATGCGCGAACGTGAACTCGAGCGCATTATGAGCGACTTCTATCACCAGCGGTATAATGTTTTAGTTTGTACCACCATTATTGAAACCGGCATCGATGTGCCGACTGCCAACACTATTATTATGGACCGAGCGGATCATTTAGGCTTAGCTCAGTTGCACCAATTACGTGGTCGAGTTGGCCGCTCGCATCACCAAGCATACGCCTATTTGTTAACACCGCATGAAAAACGCATGACCAAAGATGCAAAAAAACGCCTTGAAGCCATCGCATCATTAGAAGACTTAGGTGCAGGCTTTACCTTGGCAACGCATGATTTAGAAATTCGTGGTGCCGGTGAACTATTAGGCGAAGATCAAAGTGGCTCAATGAGCCAAGTTGGTTTTACACTCTATATGGAAATGCTTGATGCTGCAGTTGCAGCGCTCAAAGACGGTAAACAATTATCACTTGAACAAGTAATGAAAACACAAACTGAAGTCGATTTACGTGTTGCAGCCCTACTACCTGATGATTATATTTTCGATGTCAGTGTACGATTAAGTTTATACAAGCGTATTGCCAGTTGTAAAAACAAACAAGCCCTTGATGACGTGCAAGTTGAATTGATTGACCGTTTTGGTTTATTACCGCAGCCGGCAAAAAATTTAATTCATATCGCAAAACTTAAAATTAAAGCCGAAAAAATTGGCATTGCTCGTATTGATGTTGGCCCTGCAGGTGGTTCAATTGAATTTAGCAGCGATACCAAAGTAGATGCCATGTTCATTATTGGTTTAATTCAGCAACAACCTAAGATATATAAAATGGATGGTGCTAACAAACTGAAATTTAAGCACGTGACAGAAGATGCTAAATCACGTTTTATTTTGGTCACCACCATGTTGAACGAATTGGCCAATCATTTAAGGGCATAATGATTAAAATGAGCAATAGTTACCACGATACGATTTATCACATAATAGTTAACAGATAACTGATTGATAATTTAAGTATTGATCAACCTTTGCTATTATAGCCGTCGGAACGATTGGTAAGACAACCATTAATTGGAAACTGAATGAAATTAACGCAACTTGTTTTATGTGCAGCAGCCATAGCGTTACCGCTATCTTCACATGCCGCTTCGCAAAAAAGTAATGACCGATGGTTTGAAGTAGAAATAATCCTTTTTAGCCAATTAGGTGATAAAACGCAGTTAAAAGAAAATTTCCCAGACACCACTGACCTTCCTAAATATCGATATGCTGAAGATTTACTCGGCAAATATTTAAACCCCGATATTCGCGGCTTAAAACAACTATTGCCGAGTTGTGACTCACCAGCAGCTCCGCAAAGCCTGCTAGAACAACACGCAAAATTACCACCACTTTTTGCTAAAAAGTCATTAAAGCAAATCCTACAATTTGCAGAAAGCAAAAACAATTCAACGGACCTAACAGCGCCAAATAAGAACTTTTCCGACGCTAGTAATGATGTTACAAGTGCGACCATAGACAACCGGCTTGTGAGCCGAAAAACGACGCCAGATCAAGCTAATAATCCAGTGACGGAAAATGAGGCATTGAGCAGCGGAAAAATAAGTGCCGAAGTTGTAAGTAACGCTATTGATAACCCGCTAGAGCCTTCATCTGTCGAGCTATCACAAGAGCAGCGCATAAAAATACAACAGTCAGTACAGGCGGCCGAAGAAGAGTTTCAACAGCTAAAATTTCAATATACCGCCAAAACCGAGGCTAAATCTTTCTGTCGAATTGACCAGTCTTACTTTGCAGATTATCAAGCTAGCCATCCTACATTTGACTACTACGGTTTTACGGTTGATAAAATCCCGTTACGCATAGATTCCCCAGAAGAAATCGGCAACAACAATACACATTTACTCAGTAATGCCTCATTAAAGCTTGGCGATATCATTACAGACTTAAGGTATAGCAAGGACTTTCGCCCACTTCTACATATGGGATGGCGACAAGTAGCTCGACCTAAAAAGCAATCAGTACCGGTGAAAGTGTATGCGGGTGAAAATTTTGAGGCAGATCACCAAAAGAAGTTAGCTGACTTCAATGCGCTAAAGAATCTACACACAAGGCAATTACTTGCATATACTAATCAGCAAGACTCAGTTACTTCTTTAGCTGAAAAAGTACCTAATGAGCAAAGCAAAGTTGAGCAACTACAATTAGCAAAACAAGCACGTATTGAGCAAATAATTTCCCAGCTATCACAAGTAAACCAAGATAGTGATGAACTATTTACCTCTATCGATAAGCAAGACTTATCGCTAGAACTTGCTAACAAAAACATTATAGCACCACTGGCGTTGGCACAACCACAGCCTCCTATTCAACAATGGTTTCTCGATGGCTTTTTTAATATTCACTTAAAACATTATTTATTTATTACCGCTGATTTTACGGTGTTAGATAAAAATTTATCGGAGCTTGCTAGCGCTGAATTGGCAAATTCGATGGTAACAGCAGCCGATAACAACACGGTTATTGCCCCAACAACGCAAGCGAAAGCTATTCGCTTTAAACAAGACCGACGGGTGATCAGTGGTGAAGTACACTATTTTGACCACCCTTACATGGGCATGATAGTGCAAATTAGACCTTACACAAAACCAGAGCCTGAAGCAGAGCTTTAACAAGCCCTGGCATAAACAACATTTTCAAACATAGGTAGTTAGAGACATTATGGATAAAGAAATTGAAATTCAAGCAGCAGTCTTCCGTCGTTTACTAGCGCATTTAGATAACCGCAAAGACGTGCAAAACATTGAATTAATGAACCTTGCAGGTTTTTGTCGCAACTGTTTTTCTAAATGGACGGTCGCCGAAGCTGAAAAAATCGGTGTTACTGTTGATATCGAAGATGCGCGCCAACAGGTATATGGTATGCCATATAGTGATTGGAAAGAAAAGCATCAGCTGCCAGCAACGGAGGAGCAGCTAGCAAAGTTTAACCAATTAAACCCGAAAAAATAGTTTTATTCTGGCAATAGCACAAAGGAGTGTAGATATATGAAGACTTGTTTATTGATAGTAATCCTCACTTTATTATCAAACATTGTCTTGGCTGACGAGAAAAAACTTCGTACTTCATACTATCGCCAAAATATGGCACCACAACTATTTTTCGATGAAAACAACAAGCCTACAAGTGGTATTCTCTTTGATATCACCCACGCTATTGCTGACAAGTTAGACCTAGAGCTTGAAATGTTGCCCATACCCCGCAAAAGAATTGAACAAACTCTGGTTAGAAACATTATCGATATGCACTGTGCAGCTAATAAGAGTTGGTATACCTTAAGCACTTTACAATGGAGCAGTGTCATTTATAAAAATAGAGATATTCTTATTAATAACAAAGGCATAACAACTTTAACTGAATTAGCTGACTATCAGCAATTAAAAATTGGTACCTCATTGGGTTATATCTACCCTGAACTTGTCAACTATATTAGTAACAACAACATACTACCCGTTTCTAGCGTTTCGCCTGAAGACAGCTATAAGCAATATCGTAAAAACAAAATATCGGGCTTTGTCATTCCTGAAATTGAAGCATCACCTTTTATAAAAGAAGTTACCGACTCTGTGGTCATTATGAATAATAATGACATACGCTGTGTTTTAGCACCGAGCATGAAAAAATCGAGAGTGGACAATATCAGTAGTGCGATAGAGCAATTAAAATCTTCTGGTGAAATTGACGCTATTTTAAGTAAATACATGCCTGAGTCTAAGCTCGCTAGAGAAAATTCTAAAATATTAGCGGATTAGCATTTTCAAAGTCGACATTGCAATCACAGCACTGTCAATAATCAGGCTGCCTAGTTGAACAGAAGCGAGCTATTGAAAGTAGCGCAGCGATGGGGAGTTAAGCCAGCTTATAATGAGCGATGAATTATTTTTAATTACTATAAGATATCGCCAGCAGTAACTAGACCTTAACAAAGACCGTCATGGCTGTCGCTCTGCGATCGTTTCGGTCACGAGACTCTAACCAACGCCCGCGCTTCATCCGTTGTTGGCGACGATCTTCCCCCATGCGACGATCACTATCAGGTAATAATGATTGTGTAGCCGATAATTTTTCTTTTAGTAACGCCTGCTCGGTCTCTGGTTCTGAACCGAGCCCTTTACTTTGCTTTTTTTTCTCTGGCTGATGCCGACGACTGTCCTTTGATGATGGCTCAGCTTTCGCCGTATAATTGGGTGGTAATAACTCAGCTAAAACGTCCATTTACCTTTCTCTTTCAGATGCTTAAAATAATGACTCATTGTTCATTAAATCGGCAGGCATCATAAAAAGTTTAGTAATTTTTTTGTTTTTACTGCGAAAATAGAGAAAAGTTAAATACCGATATTATAAAAATGCATCAACCTCTGCTTGGCTTAAGTAACGCCACTCTCCTAACGGTAAGTTAGCTAACTTTATCGGACCGATTTGTTCACGATGCAGACCGACAACTTTATTACCAACGGCAGCAAACATGCGTTTCACTTGATGGTACTTACCTTCGGTGATGGTTAATAGCACTTCACGTTCTTCAACTTGCGCTAACTTTGCGGGTCGAGTTAGCCCCTCTTCACCTTGTAACTGCACACCATGGGTAAATTTTTCAGCGGTATCAGCCTTTAATGCATCTCGTAACCAGACACGATAGACTTTTTCGCACTGCTTTTTTGGTGAAATAATATTATGTGACCAACGCCCGTCATCGGTCACTAACACTAGGCCGGTCGTGTCAGCATCTAAACGACCGGCTATGTGCATATCGAAAGCTCGATCAACATCGATTAAATGTAATAACGAGGGATATATTTCATCAACATTTGAGCAAATGGTATCAAGGGGTTTATGCAAAATGACATAGCGAGAGCTGCGCGCTGTCAGCTCGCTTCCTTCAACACAAATACAGTTATTTTCGTGCACCTGTGTTGCGGGATCTTTAATAACCGTATCATTCACCGTCACCTTACCCATTTTGAGCAACTTTTTAGCTTCAGTGCGGGTCAGTTCGGTACTTTTGCAAATAAATTTATCTAGGCGCATGGTGATTTTTTCGCTAACAACTAATGAAATAAAGGCGACGCTATTATCAACATTTGAGTACGTTTAGCAAGGTTAACGCGCTTAACAACGTTAAAACAGCTCGCCAATTAATTTCTATAGCCTATACAGATTGACTAAAAGCATTCCGCCTGAAAGTAACTCATTAAGCGACTGACATGCCGGCAATTTTATGCCAATAACCATTACACTCTTCGACCCCGTCTAGCGGATATTTTTCTGCGTGTACTAACTGTTTGCCAAATCTATCAAGCATAGTAAAGGCTTGCTCACTATCAGCGCTAATACGCGCAATATCAACGCCAATACTGGCCATTTCAGGTACTTCATTCACTAAATTATATTGATAACCTGACATGGTTTGAATGCCATTTAAAATAAATACTCGCTCGCCTTCACGGCTATCCATTTTTCGCCCTTGCGGGTAATTAATGCAACAATACTGGCAATCATCTTTGGGTCGATCCTCTGAACGAGCGGTAAAGCAGCGAGCAGAGTACGCTAATGGCATATAGCCCCAAGCGAATACTTCACATTCAAACTGGTCGCGAATGTTTTCTTGTTCGGCTTGCTGCAATAAGGTTCTTAACCAATCTCCCGAAAGCTCCACCGGCATCACCCAGCGGCTCATGCCTTGTTTAAGCAGTACTTTTAAGGTTGCGATGTTGTAGCAATTAATCGCCGGCCCAGCGACAAAAGGCAGCTGCTGCTCATGCATCATTTGTACGGCACTTAAATCATTAGCTTCAATCAATAACTCACCATTAGCGCACAGTCGGCGTAAGGTTTGGATTTCTGCCGGTGATTCCAACAAGGTCATGGTTGAAAGCACGATTTGCTTGTTACTGTTACTCGCAAGTTCTTTCGCAAGGTTTATCCAGTCTTTCGCACGTAATTCACGGCGCTTTGAACACACAGTTTCACCTAAATAGATAATATCGGCTTTACTGGTTAATGCTTGCTGATAATACGCTTCAACATCGTTTTTTGGCCAAAAAAACAAACTCGGACCCAAGGATAATTTCATAAACACTTCCAATTATTATTTGCCAAATACCGGGTAACGAATCAAAATATCACGTAAATATTTGCGCACTCATTTTCACCCGATAGATTTTAGTCATGGCTTATATTGTTGATAACATAGTGGTTAATTAGCACTTGTTAGCTTTACAGCGGCTATTGCCATTTACGGTGATAAGCACCTAGGGTGGTTTGGCTGCCTTCAGACAAGTTGGCTAAGGTATTCATCCAAGCCTGTTCGACTTGATATTGCTCTGGATTTTTAGCACAACGGTCAAGCGCCATACGCCAGGTTTTCGCCACTTGTTCAACATAAGCAGGACTGCGTTGGCGGCCCTCAATTTTCACTGAAGCTATGCCCATTTTGACTAACTCAGGGATCAGCTCTAGGGTATTTAAACTGGTTGGCTCTTCTAACGCGTGATAGACATTGTCGTCAACCTCAAAACGGCCTTTACATAGGGTGGGATAACCAGCATTTTCGTCACTTTGATAACGGTCAATAAGTACATTATTCAACCGACTTTCTAAGCCTTTGTCAGTTTCTTGCCAACGTACATATTTTGCTGGTGAACAAGCACCTGCGGTATTAGGCGACTCCCCTGTCATGTAAGATGAAAGGTAGCAGCGCCCTTCTGACATAATACATAAGCTACCAAAAGCAAATACTTCCAGCTTAACCGGACTGGTTTTTGCTAATTGACGCACTTGTTGTACTGATAAAACCCGTGGCAATACCACACGCTCAACAGCAAAGTTATTTTTGAAGAACTTAATCGCTTCTAAATTAGTGGTTGATGCTTGTACAGACACATGACGCCCAACATCTGGATATTTTGTTGCCGCATAATCTAGAATACCTAAATCGGCAATGATCAAAGCATCACAGCCAATAGCGACAGCATTATCTACCGCTTTTCGCCAGCGTGCTTCGCCACAGGGATGCGCAAAGGTGTTAATGGCTACGTGCAACTTTTTACCATGTTGGTGAACATAGTCAGCCGCTTTTGCCAATTTGCCATCATTAAAATTAAGACCGGCAAAGTGCCGCGCATTGGTATCATCTTTCATTCCGATGTAAACCGCGTCAGCACCGTTATCAATCGCCTTTTTAAGTGCGGGCAAATTACCCGCAGGACACAAAAGTTCCATAACATCTCAAGCTAAATTAACTACGCGAGGCAGTTTACCTAGCTTGGATAAAACATTATTTGATATAAAATAACTAACTTAGCGTTGATAACATTTTTATTTTATTTCGATAATGAAATATTAATAACGCCCATGATTCAACTTTGATCTACTTCATAAAAGCATTGCTATGCTTGTGCTACTGTGTTGTAACGAGCAATAATTGTCGTCTGGCACCCGCCAGCAATAGCGCGATAAAAATGGACCAAACAGTGACCAGCCAACGAATTAGCCAACTCAGTAAGCGACTAAACAGCCAATTAAACTTACCAAGTATACCTTTAAGTGTACGTCAGCATGCCTTGTCATTTGTGCCCAAGATATTAAAGCCCAGCTTACGTTTTGTACCATTTTTTGCCCAAAAGTCTGTGCTGATACCTGCGCTACGTTCGGTATTTAAAGAAGCGATTAACGATGGCGATTTCGAGTTTTTAACGGAGAAATGGCTAAAAATCTCGATTACCGATATTGATCTACATTGGTGGTTAAGCTTTCAAAACAATAGCCTGATTATGGCTGCGCCAAGCCAAGCCATACAAGAAGATGTTAGTTTTAAAGCTGCAGGTGACGATTTATTACTTATTGCCGGCCGTAAACAAGACCCAGATACCTTATTTTTCCAACGACGATTACAAATTGAAGGTGATACTGAGCTCGGTTTAGAAGTAAAGAACTTAATTGATGCTATTGACCTTGACCAACTACCAAGCAGTGTCCATAAAATCATTAACATGCTTGCGGAAGTTGTTGAGCAAACTCAGCAAGAAATAAAACACGGCGAGAAATAGCAACTTCGAGCCGTTAAAAGCGGCGATTAGAAAAAGCGATCTGTTACCCACTAACAGTCATCAACTAAACCTGCTGAATTGGTTTGTTGGACGAAATAAAAGCCAAGATAAAAGACAAACAAAAAACAATAAACGTGCCTAAGGTTTCCTGACCATAAGTTAATAGGTTAAAGTGAAATAAAATATTTTCGACAAAACCTAGCACAAAGCCACAGCCTAACAACACTTTATTATTTAAATACCCTGGCGCTCGGCATATTTTTGCCAATAGATAACCGGCAACGGGAAAGGTCGACCAAATAAAAAATACCACTAGCGAGAAAAACATAGCTAACGGCGTAATACTTGAAAAGATCAGTTTCTCAATGACGGCATATGACTGTGCAACAATATAGCCTAAATATAAATACCACATAAAACCTCTTTAATAACTGCACTTTTATAGCTCGATTGCACTTTAAAGCTAGTGTTACAGTATCTTTAAAAAGTTACTTTGATCTCAGACAGGTGATATTTATTTTATCGGCATATTAATACTCAAGAAGCGCCAGCATTAGCAGCTAGGTCGGGCTCATGGAATCAGGCATTTTTACTGCGATTACCGTACCTTTAGCGCAAATAACATTGTTTGCTGATACCGTTATCTCTACCACCACTTTTTTGGCTTTTATTTCAGTAAAGGTACCGATAAGTTCAAGCTCTACACCCATCGGTGTTGGCGCTAAATAACTAACATTTAGCGCAGCAGTTACAAAACGTAATGCAGGTAAAGTGCCCATAGCACGCTCTGCTTGCCGATATGCCATAGCAGCAGCGCTGCCTGTGCCATGACAATCGATCAGTGAAGCAATTAAGCCACCGTAAACAAAGCCAGGAATAGCAGTATGACGTTGCTCAGGCATAAAATGGGCAACAGTTTCTTCAGCGGTTTTTTCATTCACATTGCCTTGTTCAGTGTGCCAATAACTTTTTAGTTGATGACCATCATGGTTATTTTTACCACAACCATAACAGTGGCTAAGTTCTTCTGGGTAACAGTCTTGAAAGGCCATGTTGCTCACGGGTAACTCCTTTTTATATCGTTGTTGGTCATTATGCTATAGCTAAGCAATCTCTCTTTGGTCATCAATAACTTTACCATCATCAGGTAAACAACCTAAAGCAACAAGTTCAACACTGCCATTGAGTTTGGTTAGTTGCTTTAAGCTATCGCTAAGTTGGCTTAGTAATAACTCAGTGTCGATATCCGCATTATGTGTATTATCAAACTCACACTGTAAGTGCATTTTATCTTGATGAACTTGCTGAGTAACCGTTAAACGTACTTTCGAACAATATGTTGTGCTTAAGCGCACCCGTTCAATTTGCTCAGGATGCACAAACATGCCCTTTACTTTTGTGGTTTGATCGGCTCGCCCTAGCCAGCCCTTAATACGCATATTGCTGCGACCACAAGCACTTTGTCCTGACTTAATGGCAGATAAATCACCGGTTGCAAAGCGAATTAAAGGATAGTCAGCATTAAGGCTAGTAACGACCACCTCACCTATTTCACCATCCGCCACAGGCGCTAAGCTGCCAGGTCGAACAATTTCAACAATGAGGTTTTCTGAAATAATTAATCCATCATCCGCGATACTTTCATAACCAATCAGCCCCACATCGGCACTGGCATAAGCTTGTAAGACATTAATTCCTGCCTGAGTGAATTCATCGCGCAAAGCTTTGGGTAAGGCTTCGCCTGTTACTAAGGCCTTTTTGAGGCTGCTAATGTCGCGATTTTGCGCTTTTGCTTTATTGACTAAAATATTTAAAAACGATGGCGTACCGCAATACCCCTGAGGTTTTAGGTCTTCAATAATATCGAGTTGCTGCTCAGTTTGTCCTGGCCCAGCAGGAATTACCGTACAACCACAGGCACGTGCGCCAGAGTCGAGAATAAAGCCACCTGGGGTTAAATGATACGACAAGCAATTTTGCACTAAGTCACCAGCAACAAAGCCTGCAGCATGGAAAGCTTGTCCCATGCGCCACCAATCATCTTGACAACTTTCAGGATCATAAATAGGTCCGGGAGATTGAAAAATTCGGCTAATCTGGCCATTACTGGTATTAAGACCTGCCAAAGGAGGTTGACGCTTTTGCAAAGTGATCAGATCTGATTTTCGCGTAATAGGTAATTGTGCAAGCTCGGCTCGTGAGTTGATACTGTCGGCATTAATCTCGGCAAGTAGCTTTTGATAATAAGGGCTATGGCGCTGCACATTAGCAATAAATGTCGGTAATCGAGAGAACAATGACTGCTCTCTAGCTTCGCAAGCTTGATGTTCGTCTGGATGATAATAGGTCGTCATAATAGCTCAAAGTTGTGTTATTAAATGGATGGAAAAATATGAGTACTGGCTCACATTCACGAAATGCAATTACAACCAACGCTTACGACGCTTGTAAGACTTCAAACCTTTAAAGCTTTTACGCTCTTCATTACCGCCCCCAAGATAAAACTCTTTCACATCTTCGTTATTTAATAACTGCTCCTGTGTACCATCAAGCACCACCTTACCTGACTCCATAATGTAGCCGTAATTTGCAGCTCTTAAGGCATAGTTAGCATTTTGCTCAACCAACAACATAGTAATCCCCTGATCTTGATTGATTTTTTTAATAATTCCAAAAACTTCTTTCACCAACAATGGTGATAACCCCATTGACGGCTCATCTAGGCAAATCATTTTGGGTCGTGCCATCAATGCTCGGCCAATGGCCAGCATTTGCTGCTCTCCACCTGATAAATATCCCGCTAAACCTGTACGTTCTTTTAAGCGAGGAAAGTAATGATAAACCATTTCTATATCTTGGTTTATTTGCGAATCTTTACGAGTGTACGCACCCAACTTTAAGTTTTCTAATGACGTCATATCTTCGATAATTCGACGACCTTCCATCACCTGAAACAGGCCGCTACGCACAACGTCTTCGGCGTTCTTACTATCAATACGTTCACCCAAAAAGGTAATATCGCCTTTAGTAACTTCGCCATTTTCCGTTTTCAATAAGCCTGAAATCGCTTTTAGCGTCGTCGATTTTCCCGCACCATTAGGTCCTAACAAAGTGACAACTTCGCCTTCTGGTACATCTAAACTCACGCCACGAAGTACTTGTATGACTTCGTCATAAACGACTTCAATATTGTTTACAGTTAATATTGGTGATGCAGTTTGTAATTTTGTCGCTGCTTGTGACATACATACTCCGTATAAATTATGCTTTGCTACTCGATTTATTAATCACTAAAAGGTTACTGAGCAAAGCATTCTCTTTGCCCAGTAACTTGTCATTCCAGAAGTTAACTATTAATAACCTAACCAGTCGTCACGACGGTCTAAGGTAACTTGTGATACCTTCTCTACGGTAATATCACCACCGTTGTAGTTACCCTTATAAATATTGACTTGGTTAATGCCACGATGATCTTCATCAGTCCAGTTAGCAGCTAAACAAACGCCATCCAATCCCTTTGGCACCCAATTTTTATGGGCATACATGCCTTTTTTGATGTTTTCACCGGTAATGCCACCGTTATCTTTTGCCCACTCCATCGCTTCTTTCATGAAGAACGTAGAACAAACACCACGAATATAATGGTGCACACGCTCTTCTGTTCCTGACTCATCCGATTGCTTAGAAATTTCACGTACCAACTTCATACCCGGCACATCGTCAGTCCAAAACGGGGTCATAGTAGGAAAAACATAATCTTTTATACCTTCACCTGCCGCACTAAATATTTTCTTATCGCCGCCCCAAATATTCGACATAAACTGAATATCAGTACCGACGGTATTACATGATTTAACCAAGGATAAAACTGAGCCACCTAAGTTACCGATGTAGCCATAGTTTGAACCTGAACTTTTCAGGCTTAAACATTGCGCCTTAAAGTCACCTGGTTTCATTGAAACGACTACAGCCGGTTGTACGTCAAAACCTAATTCTGTGGCATATTCTGCACAGGCTTCTTTCGGTGCGTTAGGGAATGGATGATTAGCTCCTATGTGAGTAAATTTGGGCTTACCTTTACCTGCTTTATCTTGCCAATCTTGCGCAGCCCATTGCACTAAACCACGACAAGCATCTGAATAAGATGCCCCGTAAAAAAAGTTATAAGGCGCCGGCTTTTTGGTGTGTGGGTTCTTACCTGTTGGGTCAGTTAGATGTCCTGAATATGAGGCAGAGAAAACCGGCACTTTATCTTTAGCAACGAATGAAATAAGTGCTTCAGTATCCGCCGTTCCCCAACCTTGCATAGCAACCATTTTTTTACGCGAGTGCCATTTTTTATATGATGCGATCGCTTGCGGAACTTTGTAGGCATAATCGATTGTTTCATATTCTAGCGTTGTGCCTTTGATACCGCCGTTGGCATTAATATAAGCGAGTGAATCGCGTACGCCATCAGCATAGTTTTTACCAACAAAAGCGGTTGGCCCCGACATGTCAGCTAAGTGGCCAACAAATACGGTATCTTTTGCTAATACCTGAGTGCTCATCCCCAAAGCACAGCATACGAATAGAGAACTTAATTTTGCTATATGTTGCATGACTATTTCCTTCTTCTTTTAATGGCTATATTGCCAATGACTTGTTGTAATAATTGTTATTTATAGTTATATGTTGTTAAATTTCAGTAAATTAGTATGAAAATGGATAGAATTTCCAATAGTTTTTAATTTGTGCCCAACGGTGTGCCATCCCTTCAGGTTCAAATATTAGGAATAAAATAATCACTAAACCTATCGCCATTTCTTTAATGTAAGCTAAGCCGTCAACCACCATAGGAATATTGCCCCATTCGGTCATTTTCATTAAGCCAACACCACCTTCAAGCACTTCAGGTAAAAACACCATAAACACCACGCCCATCAAGGTACCTTTGACTGAGCCTAAGCCACCAATAATGATCATCGCTAAAAATTGAATCGACATAAAAAGTGTGAATCCTTCGGCAGAAACATAACCTAAATAGTGAGCATATAAAGCACCACCAATACCTGCATAAAAAGACGAAACACCAAAAGACAATAAACGGTATTTGTTTAATTTAATGCCCATAATTTCAGCTGAAAGGTAATGGTCTCGCACCGCGATAAATGCCCGCCCTTCACGACTACGCATTAAGTTACAACCCCAGATATACATAAATACTAAGGCAAACAACGCGACATAAAAAAAGCTTTCATCGGTGTCAAAAGCAAAACCAAATAAACTAATAGGATCAGCAGATGAACCCGCTGAGCCACCAGAGAACCAATCAGCACGGGCAAAAAAGTCTTCTAAAATAAATTGCGCCGCTAATGTCGCTATTGCCAAATACAAGCCTTTAATACGCGATGCCGGTAAGCCAAACACCATACCAACCCCCATAGTTAAAAAGCCCGCCAGTGGAATACAAAAGACCACGGGAATGCCAAAAGAGACATTCATCCAGGCAGAGGCAAAAGCACCAAAGCCAAAAAATGCCCCGTGTCCCAATGATATTTGTCCGGTATATCCCACTAAAATATTTAAACCTAAGGCGGCAATACCTAAATACGATATTTGAATAAATAACGTTAAGTAGTAGGCATCAACCAAATATGGTGCTGCGCATAGCAATGCGATAGCAATAATCGCGATATTTCTGATCGTGCTGGTTTCAAAAATGGTGTTATCTTGTTTATAGCTAGTACGGAAATCACCGCACGGTCGCATCGTTAAACTCGACATAATTAACTCCTAAAAACTCGAGGTTATTCGCTGTAAATTGGCGCTACCGCTTTATCAGTAGCGCGCTCAATTTTGACGACAATATTTTCATTACAATGGCGAAAGGTTAAATTCGTTCGATATCTTTGGTGCCAAATAAACCATAAGGTTTGAACCAAAGAATAATAAGTAATACGTAAAACGGGGCTATGTCATACATGTTGCCGACATGTAAGTATTGGCTGTCGAAAAATTCAGCGACATTTTCTAGTACCCCAATAATTAAGCCACCAACAATAGCGCCGATAATGGAATCTAAACCGCCGAGAATAACCGCTGGGAATACTTTAATACCAATAATAGATAATGAGTTTGATACCCCGCTAACCATGGCAATAACCACACCGGCCGTTGCCGAAACCGTAGCAGCAATACCCCAGCTCATGGCAAACACTTGCTTAACAGAAATACCCAAGCTTTGTGCTATTTGCTGATCAAAAGCGGTAGCACGCATCGCTAAACCATATTTCGAATGTTTAAAGAACAAGTAGAAAGCGACCATAATAATCAGCGCAATCACCGTACTCATTAAGTAGGCCGTTTCGATATGCAAACCCAAAATTTGAATGCTTTCAGTTTCAAACACCTTAGGGAAACTTTGTGCTGAGACACCGAAAATCCACTTCATCAGGGCTTGGAAAAATATCGATAAACCAATAGTCACCATAATCACCGAAATAATAGGCTCGCCGATCATGGGTCGTAACACGATCATTTGCAGCATAACGCCAAATACCGCCATAAATGCCATGGTCAGTAAAAATCCGACAATAAAGGGCAACTCTAAGTAGATAAGTAATGCCCAACACACCCAGGCCCCAATCAAAAGAAACTCACCTTGGGCAAAGTTTACAATTTGAGTCGACTTATAAACTAAGACAAAACACATGCCTACCACACCGTACAATAAGCCAACAATAAGGCCATTGACGATGAGTTGCGTTAATAGCTCAAAATTCATGATGCTCTCCGTTCTATATTTGCTTGCTCAATAGCCGCTTTACTTGATTGTTCATTAGCAATCAATGACGTGACGTTAAGCTGGGTTTGAATACGGGTTTTGGTGCCATCTTGGAAAACAACCGTGGTATCAATATCAACCACATCTTTGTTGTCATAAATAGCTGAAATAATGTCGCCATATTTATCAGCGATAACACCACGACGTACTTTACGTGTCCGAGTTAGTTCGCCATCATCAGCGTCTAATTCTTTGTAAAGCAGTAGAAATTTATGAATTTTTTGAGCTTCAGGTAATGTCTCATTCACCCGTGAAATTTCTTCGGCGAGCTTGGCGTAAACTTCAGGTAAGGTAGACAGATTGGTATAATTAGTGAAAGCAAAACCATTTTGTTCAGCCCACTTAGCAACAATACTAAAACGAATACAAATAATCGCCGATAAGTAAGGTTTGTCTTTACCTAAAATAACCGCTTCACCAATAAAAGATGAAAACTTAAGTTTGTTTTCAATGTATTGCGGTGAGTACTGCGCACCATTGCTAGTACAAGCAAGATCCTTAATACGATCAATAACCACTAAATGCCCTGATGGTTTAAAATAACCGGCATCACCGGTTTGCATCCAGCCATCAATAACATCTTCGTCATAAGCTTTTTGGTTATTTAAGTAGCCGGTAAACATACCCACTGTTCGGGCAATAATTTCGCCGACACCTGATTCATCGGTATTAATCACCTTAATTTCGGCGCTATCAAACGCGACACCAACACTGTCATAGTCGACATCATCTTCATGGTGAATAGTGTAAGCACCACACATTTCTGTTTGGCCATAAAGTTGGCGTAAAGGCACACCGATAGTTTGGAAGAATTTAAAGGTATCTGGCCCCATTGCCGCACCACCTGTGGCCGCTGACTTTAAAAATGAAAAACCGAGACGATCTCGTAATGCTTTCATTAATAACACCTCAGCAAGCCATGACTTTTCACCTTGCGCTTGGCTTTTTTCAGCGAGTTTCATGGCATAATTGAATAGTTTGCGCTTCAGTGGTGTTGAGTCCATCATGCGCGCTTGCACGTCAGCTAAAATACCTTCCCAAACACGCGGAGCCAATAGCACAAAACTTGGCCCTATTTCCCGTAGGTCTGACATTAAAGTTTCTTGCTCTTCAACAAAATTAACAATCTGACGTGCAATCAAGGCTTGCCCTAACGCATACACTTGTTCCATGATCCAAGGCAGCGGCAATACCGAAACATAATTATCTCCGGGTTGTCGAGGATCAGCTCTAAGGTATGAACTGCAGTGTTTAACAAAATCACCACCATTGAGTAAGGCAATTTTAGGCTTTGATGTGGTGCCTGAAGTCGTACAATAAATCGAAATATCTTCGGGCGTTGTGGCAGCAGTTAATTGCTTATAACCTTGTGGATTTTCTTTGTCTATCTTCTGACCTAATTGATAAACCGCATTTATATCAACCAACCTAGCGTCTGAATATTTACGCATGCCTCTAGGGTCACAATAAACAATAAACTTAACCTTTGGAATATTATCCGCCAGTTCAAGTAGCTTGTCGCATTGCTCTTCGTTTTCAGCAACAACGACTGTTGCCCCACTATTTTCAAGCAAATAAACCACTTCTTCATGCATTGAGTCTTGATAAATGCCGATGGAATAACAACGCATCGCATGGGCGGCTACTTCACCCCAAATCCATTCAGGACGGTTATCGCCGAGTAAGGCAATAGCATCACCTTGGCTAACGCCCATATCCAATAATCCCAAGCTCAACCATTTCACCCGATCGTTATAATCGCTCCAAGTGAACTCGTTCCAAATACCAAATTCTTTTTCACGCATCGCAATCGCATTTGGCCAATTTTCAGCATTGTGCTGTAAAATTTTTGGGAAGGTATTTAACGTTCCCATTTCAAAATCATTACTAGTTTGGGTTACGGCATTCATCAGCTTACCTCCGCTAATTTTGCTTGTTGTTCTGATGATGTCTCTTCACTTTCTTCAAGCCCTAAGTAAGCGCGCTTAACATAAGGATCTGCCATCACTTCTTCAGGTAAACCACAAATCAGTTTTTTACCAAAATCAAGCACCATGACTTCATGTGAAATATCCATCACCACGCCCATATCATGCTCAATCATCACCACGGTAATACCAAACTCTTCGTTTAAATCGAGAATATATCTCGCCATATCCTCTTTCTCTTCTAAGTTCATTCCAGCCATCGGCTCATCAAGCAGAATCAACTTGGGGTTTAACGCCATTGCCCGCGCTAACTCGACACGTTTGCGCAATCCGTAAGATAAAGTGCCAGCAATAGATTTGCGAATATGAGAAATTTCCAGAAAGTCGATAACTTCTTCAACTTTACGGCGATGCTCTAGTTCTTCTTTTTGAGCACCTGACGCCCAATATAATGGCCCAGTCAGCCAGTTATTTTTTAATAGGTGATGACGTCCAACCATAATATTATCGAGTACTGACATATGACCAAACAAAGCTAGATTTTGAAAAGTACGACCCATACCTAGATCGGCGCGGTCATTGGGGCGCAAACCGGTAACGTTCTTACCATCGAAAGTAATGCTGCCGCTGTTAGGCTGATAGCGGCCAGAAATGCAATTGAGCATTGATGTTTTGCCCGCACCATTGGGCCCGATAATCGAAAAAACTGAGCCTTTTTTTACTGAAAAGCTAACATCGGTTAAGGCTTTAACACCACCAAACGCCAGTGATATTTGCTCTATATTGAGTATCGACGCAGTCATACTCAACCTCCTAAATTCAAGTGGGGGAAATAACGTTCTGTTGCAGCTCACGTTTAAAAAAAGAGAGGGGGCAAGCCCCCTCCCAAAACGTAACAACGATTGGGAAAGTTACGTAAGCTTCAACATTAGAACAGGGGGAAATTACAATGCGTATCTCATTGTTGCTTGTACATAGGTGGAGTCTTTATCTAGCTCATCAATAGAGAAGTTACCCACCTCAATACCTACCGCGAGATCTTTGGTTAAGTCTTGGAATAAGTTAACGCCCCACTGTGTGCGCTCGCGATCAGAAACATCACCTTCAACTTTGCCGTACAGCACCGTTGAACGTAAGGTCTCATTCCAGAAGTGACGATAAGCAACTAATACAGAGGTCAGGTCTTCAACTTCTTCACCATAAAGATCCTTAACTGCAGCAACACCAACGTAACGACCTAATTCACCTTTATGAAATTGAAAACGAATATCATCTTTACCGCTGGTTTTAATACGACCAGCCACTGAGGCGCCAAATGCCCTTTCACTATTACCTAAGGTAGTATTTAATTCTCGCGCTAAACCCGATACGGAAACACTGCCCCAGTCGCCTTTAAAGTTATAACGCGCGACAATATCAGGCACGCTATCATTGGCGGTATCACCACCCCAGCTTTCAGGGTTTTCTAAGGCAACTTGAAAGTTACCTACGTTGTAACGAACTTGACCTTGGCGTATAAAAACCAACCCCGTTGTCGCACCAGCAAAATCTGCTGACTCAGGAATAGCACTGGTATTCATAAAGGTTGACCATGTTTGACCAACGGTTAAGTCTTTGTATTTAACAAATGCATGACGAATACGCGGATGCGCCGAATTCGACACAATTTCATTACCGCCACCGCCCCAAAAATCCATTTCTATAAAGCCCATAACGTCACCATGAACATATTTGGTATTAAAGCGTGTTTCATTGGCAAAAATCTTAAATTGTGAAGCATTTTCTGAAAGCGCCGCGCCATCACCGATCCAAAAATCACGGTAAGCTACATCACCGTCTACATAGCGAGCATCTATTTTGATGTAACCACCAAAGGTTAATTTATCATTGTCTGTTAATTCAATTTCATAACCGGCAAATGCCGAACTTGTTGCCACCATAAACGAAGATGCGAGTAATAATTTTTTATATTTTGAGTTAAACATCTAGCTATTCCCCTTGTATTTTTTGTACGTTCAATACTAAACACGTCGAAAAAATCAACAATTGGAAATAAGACCTAGCACCTTGCAATTAGTCCTTTAGTCTAGTGCGATGTTGTTTGACTTGTGACACCAAATGGCAACAGCTAAGATGAAGAAAAATAATAATTTTCCCGCACCATAAGGACGATATGTTTTCGAATTGGTTACTGGTAAGTGTCAGTATTGGCTACATAAGTCTATTGTTTCTTATTGCCTATTTGGGCGGGAAATATCGTCATAAATTAGCCGAGAAACAAACGGCAATTATTTATGCGCTATCGTTAGGTGTGTACTGTACATCGTGGGGTTTTTTAGGCACGTCTGCACAAGCAGCCAAAAGCTCTTTTACCTACATTTCGGTGTATTTAGCCCCTATATTACTGTTTGTTTTTGCTTGGCCATTTATTCAGCGAATTATCAAGACCTGTTTAAAACTAAAAATAACCTCTATTGCTGACCTGCTTTCAGCACGTTTCGGTAAGTCGCAAAGCCTAGCCTTCATTGTTACCGTTGTCGCGCTCATTGGCACCCTGCCGTATATTGCCTTGCAGCTAAAAGCGATTGTTTATTCATATAAAATACTGCAACAAAATCAAGACTTTCCTGTTTGGCAGTTAGGCTTAATTGTCAGTACTATTTTGGCCGGGTTTAGTATTATTTTTGGCATTCGAACCATTGATGTTACAGAACGACATCCGGGGGTGATGATCGCCATCGCCTTCGAGTCAGCAGTAAAGCTTATTGCTTTTTTAATGGTTGGCATTTTTGTATCATTTTTTATCTATGACTCACCAGCAGAAATTTGGCGATTATCACAAGACCATGTCTCAATTAGCCAACAGTTTGAAAGTACCAATATCATTAACATGGTAGGACTACTGATTATTGTTATGTCAGCCTTCCTTTGTTTACCGCGACAGTTTCAAGTGATGTTTGTCGAAATTAAAGAACAAAAAAATAGTAACTTGGCGCGTTGGTGGTTGCCGGCATATATTTTAGTATTTGCATTTTTTGCCGGTCCTATCGGGCTTGCTGGCACTTTAAACTATGGCCAATCTTTAGAGCCAGACGCTTACGTATTATTTTTACCCGCTTATAATGGCCAAGTTTGGCTGTCATTATTTGCCTTCCTCGGCGCAGTTTCAGCTGCAAGCTCTATGGTTATTGTCTCGACAATTGCCTTAAGCACTATGTTAAGCAACGAGATTGTCTTTCCGTTAATGTTCAAGCTATCGCCGCAAAAACAGCATGATTTTTTACATTTTCAATCACGATTATTGCGTATTCGCAAAGCCTTAGTGATCACCGTGATCACCTTAAGTTATGGCATGCTTTTGTTATCACCACCCGATACTCTTTCTTCTTTGGGTGAAGTTGCCTTTGGTGCCATAGCGCAAATTGGACCGGCACTCATTGCGGCTTTTTTCTGGCGCCGCGCCACTCATAAGGGCGTACTCTGGGGCATAGGCAGTGGTTTTTCTATCTGGATTATATTTAATTTGTTACCCCAATTAGGTTTTTATACCCATCCGTTAGCAAATTCAGCATTCTCCGCTACCACCATTGTCACGCTGATAGGTCTTCTCATTAACATTCTCGTATTAGTGATTGTTTCCTTGCTCACGCGGCAAAGCATCCGCGAAGAAATGCAAAGTAAGTTTTTCTACAAGCAAGACCAGCACCCGCAATCTCATTTACCTAAACAGCCCAGAATTGATATTCGAGAGCTAGAGTATTTAGTCGCCAGATTTATTGGTCAGGAAAAGTCATCGGAGTGTTTTGAGAGCTTTAATTCTGTACATAAAAATAAAAAACAAAAAAGCTACAATGAAGCCCTGATCTTTCATGCCGAGCATACCCTTGCTAGCGTTATCGGCTCAGCGTCAGCAAAACTGGTTATTTCCTTTGCCCTTGGTGGTCGTGATATCGCCTTTGATCAAGTGGCTAAAATTGTTGAAGACAACTCAAGCCAACAATTAGAATTTAGCCGTTCAGTACTACAAGGAGCTATTGAAAACACTAGCGAAGGTATTTCTGTTATTGATGGCAATTTAAATTTAGTCGCATGGAATAAACAGTACTTAGACATTTTCAATTACCCGCCTGGCTTTATCTATATTGGTTGCCATGTTAGTAACGTTATTCGCTTTAATCTCAGTAATCAAAAGCGCTACATTCATGACATTGACGCACAAGTACAAAAGCGTTTGCAGTTCATAAGAGCAGGCAGCAAGCACAAATCGGAACGTAAATTGTCAAATGGCAAAATAATTAACATAGAAGGAAACCCAATTCCCGGTGGCGGCTTTGTGATGATTTTTTCCGATATTACTGAATACCGACGCGCTGAAAAATACCTAAAAGAAGAAAATACCGACCTGGAGAGTCGAGTGTTAAGCCGAACGAAAGAGCTTGAACAAGCCAACCTAGAACTTGAAAAAGCCAATCAAGACTTAGCCAATGCACAACTTAAAGCCGAACAAGCGCACTTAAAAAAGAGCCAATACTTGCGCGCCTGTAGTCATGATTTATTACAACCATTATCGGCCGCTCGCCTTTTCTCCTCTGCGGTCAGTTTAAGTGCAAAAGTAACCAAGCAAGAACGCGAACAAATCAAACAAATTGATACTTCGCTAGAAATTGCCAATAATTTATTGTTAGATTTAAACGAAATAGCGCGGATAGAAAGCGGTAATATCAGCCCCGATATCAGTACATTTGCTGTAAAAAAACTGTTTTCTATGCTGCATTCTGAGTTCTGTGCATTGAGCAAAGATTACCAAATTGACTTTCATTGCTTTTCAAGCGACTTGTATATTAAAAGTGACTTCACGCTATTATCACGCATTATTCAAAATTTCCTGAGTAATGCCTTTCGCTACGCGAGTAACGGTAAGGTATTACTGGGTTGTCGCCGCAAAGGGCAGTACCTTTGTTTACAAGTGTTAGACAACGGTCCCGGTATACCTGAAGATAAGCAGCAACAAGTATTTGAACAATTCACCCAGCTATCAACAAAATTAGTCGGCCCCAAGGGCCTAGGTTTAGGTTTGAATATCGCGCAAAGCCTAGCTGAAATTTTAAATCATCAGCTAGGTTTAATCTCAAAAGCTGGCCACGGCTGTTTATTTAGCGTCAGTGTTCCTATGGCGGCGGCACCGACATTGCAGCAAGCCAAACCTTTACGCGCAAGCACCACCTTACAGGGTGTTAGTGTTTTATGTATCGATAACGAAGCGGCGGTATTGTCAGGTATGAATGACTTATTATCGGCATGGAAATGTAAAGTGTACAGCGCAATAAGTGCTGAACAAGCGATTGAAGTTTATCAAAAACACGAAGAAGAAATCGATATAGTCTTAGTTGACTATCAATTAGTCTCAGAAAATACCGCGAACATATTATCATCCGATTCGGCTTTTATTCCTAAGCAACCTAAAGACAATAATCATGATATCGCTAACTTCAACGGCATTGAGTTGATAAAGCATTTACGCGCCATAAGCCACTACCCTTTACCGGCGATTTTGATCACCGCCACAACCGACGAAAGCGTTTTAGGACAAGCTCAACAAGTCGATATGGGCTACCTAAGAAAAATAGTTAAACCGATAGCTTTACGGGCACTAATGAGTTCTTTACTCACCAAAGAACTCGAAAGAAACTATATACCTGATAACTTTAACCTATAGCGCACGGCTTTTTACTTGCATCACTGTAATAGCCCGAATGGTTGGCTATGCATAATGTTTAAGGTTTAAAATTTAAAATTCACCAAATAATTTGCCACCTTAGGTCGTAATGAATAGAATTATCCAACTTGGTTCAAAGACTGGAAAAATAATTAGTATTGAACAAGCTTTTAAATATACAACGATAATGAACTCTATGCTGATTCAAACCCTAAGTGTTAAAGGGGCTACATTTGATGAAGAATCAATAGAAAATTGTTTGGTGAAATTTAGGTATAAGTCGTTTAAAGAACAAAAATCAGTTGGCTTTTGCTTCGTCGCTAATTATAGCCAACAATTTTTTGCCCCTTAACTTGGGCGTTACATTTACAAGGAAGTTTATGAGCCGCTTTCTAGATAGCGGAATCTTAATTGCGATTTTAACCGCATTTTTATTCACTCTTAGTGTTGCTAATTACAATGGCTATCTAACTGCAATAGGTATTGAGCCAGGCTTTATTCTTCGAAATTCCCATCAAATATTATATAACTCATTATTTGTCATTTTAACTCCACTACTTAAAGTTGCAATTTGGGGAATAACAGTATGTTTTTCTTTATATTTCATAGCTAATTTATATACCACTGTATTACGTGATTGGCTTTGGATGAAAAAGAAAATTGCCAAGTTTAGTCTCAAAAATAAAAAAACAAAGCGAAGCCGTGCTGAAATAAATTCTCAAAAATTTATCATGTCTATGTTTCCTATAGCTTTAGCAGCTTTAATTTTCTTTGGTGGTTTACTTAAATCAGAAGAAACAGGAAAAGAGTCTGGTTATGAGCTTATTGAAAAGATACAACAATCTGATTATTTACCTCACGAAGTGATAAGTATTAAAGGTTACAAATCCAAAATATACGTTGTATCTTGTGGTATTAATAATTGTGCTGGAATAAACGTTGATACTATGAAAATTGAGTATTTTGAAAACAAGTTTTCTATTGGCACGACGTCAAATAATGTAAATATAACAAGCAATTAAATAGGAAAAAAGAGCGGTTGGCTGTTTTCACTCCGTTCAACATTTTAGCCAACAAATTCAAGTCACTTATTATGGCATTAGAGTTTTTATGAAATTATCAATCATATTTGCGAGTTTTTTATTTATTAGTTCACTCTATGCTCAAAGCAGCCTTCCCAAATGGGAGGCTGATTTAAATCAAGCGAGAGAATTATTTGAATTAAGTGAATATCAAAAGGCTTATGAAATAACTGCCAAAATATTAGCTGAAAGTGAAGAAGGAACTCAGCAATGGGTTGATTCAAGCTATTTTATCGCTTTTGCTGCTCTTCATACTGGAAAGGTTACCGAAGCGAATAAATGGTTTGAACTTCATATAAATGCATATGGTGCTGGCCTACAGGAAGGTAATATAGATGATGTATATTTTCTGTGGATAGATAATTTAATATATGGATTCGCTGCGTATTACCAAAACACTGGAGATTTCAAAAGCTCCTTAAAATTTCATCAAGCTAGATTAAACTTCTTTAATAGTTACACATCAACTTTAAAACAACGTGACTGGGCTTTAGCACATAATAATATTTCTGTTTCGTTAAGCTCTCTCAAACGATTTGATGAAGCAAGAAAGCATTTAATTATTGCAATTGGTTATGCTAAATCTGATCCTGTCACTCTTAAACACCTAAAGTTTCAAGAAATTTTAATTTTAGCCTCAGAAGAAAAGTGTGAGGAGTTTGAGAAAAAAATCGAGGGTAGTTTTGCTAAAAGTCTTAATTCATTACAACAAGTTGTTTTAAAATTCTCATTATTAGAATGTAAAGGAGAGTTAGAAAAAGCATTGTTGCTAGCAAATAAAACATTGAAGAAGCATTCTAAAAGTGATGTAAATAAAACGATAGAGTTACTAATTTTAAAGCAATACGTCGATAAAAACTCTAACAAGTAACTATGATGTCAATAACCGTTATTTTGTCACTGCATCGCTTAGTTTTATCTAGTTGATATTTGTTTATTAGTTGAGCATTATTTGCGTGATATATCAAATAAAGTGGAGATTACACCAATGCTAGAAATTAGACCTAACTGTGAATGCTGTGATAAAGACTTAGCACCAGATTCTACAGAAGCAATGATCTGCACATATGAATGCACGTTTTGCGTGACATGTGTCAATGAGATATTAGAAAATGTCTGCCCAAATTGTGGTGGTGGTTTTGTTCCTCGCCCTATTCGGCCGAAAGTAGCGAGACGTTCTGGCTTGAGTATTAGCCATCAGCCTGCTTCACTCAAAAGAGTGCATACCCAATGTAGTATTGAAGAGCTGAAAGCGTTCGCTGCAAAAACTAAACATATAGAGCCGCAAGATCGCTGATTGATAAGGCCACATCACCGCTAAGTAAGGCCACTACGCAAGCTAAAAACACTGTTTTCTTTTTTTACATTTTACCGACATTAATCGCCCCATTAGCAGGGTATTTTACCAACGAGAATTAACGTTAATGCCTACACCAGAGCCATCGAGAATCATGACATTTTCAACACCAAAAGAACTCGGCCAGTGGCTCAAGGTGAATCACGCTACTGAAACTGAACTATGGGTCAAGATATACAAAAAAAATACTAAGATTGAGAGCGTGACTTGGCAAGATGTAGTTATTGAAGTTTTGTGCTGGGGCTGGATTGACGGTATTAAGAAGTCAATTGATTCCCAAGCCTACCTGCAGCGCATTACGCCGAGAAAAGCACGAAGTATTTGGTCTAAGCGCAACACAGAACATGCGGAACGTTTGATAAGCGAAGGCAGAATGATGGCTTCAGGACGAGTACATATTAGTGCGGCGAAAGCTGACGGTCGTTGGGAAAACGCTTACGTGGTTAGTGAAATGACAGTGCCAAGCGATTTCTTAGCAGCACTTGAGAGTAAACCAAATGCAAAGCAGTTTTTTGAGACCCTTAATAAATCAACTCGATATGTTATTGCCCACGGATTGACCAGTGCAAAGAAACCAGAAACCAGACAAAAACGGTTTGTAAAGTTCATCAATATGCTGGTTAACAAAGACAAGCCAAAATAGCCAAAATTCGGCACAAGCTAAGTGTCATATGGTATAAGCTGCTCAATAGAACGTATTAAAGGTGGCTTGCGTTCGCACCATACTATTTTTAGTTAGCCATTGAATACCGCCTAACATGTCAGCCCCTCAGGAGCTTTAGTGAAGATTCGAGAATTCAAGAAAGATGACTTCCCTGCTGTAAAAGATATTTATCAGCAAGGCATTGATACCGGAAACGCTACTTTTCAGCAAACGACTAAGAACTGGCAGGAATGGGATAATTCAATGTTAAATTGCTGTCGCCTGATCGCCACTGAAAATAATCAAATATCCGGCTGGGCTGCTCTTTCGCCCGTTTCAAGTAGAGAAGTATATTCTGGCGTCGCCGAAGTGAGTGTTTATGTTGCAAAACATGCACAAGGCAATGGTGTTGGACAAAAATTACTTGCTCAATTAATTATTACATCTGAACGTAATAATATTTGGATGTTACAAGCCGGGATATTCCCTGAGAACATTGGCAGTATTGCACTTCATAAAAAGAATGGCTTTCGTCAACTCGGTATTAGAGAGAAGATAGGGAAAATGAATGGTGTATGGCGTGACTCTGTTTTTATGGAAAGGCGTAGTCAAATTGTCGGTACATCAGACAACTAGCTTTTTATTAAGCGAGACGTTAACCAAGCCGTTAGCTAAGCTGAGCAAAGATTGCTGCTCTCAACCTTATCAACAAAGAATAAGATTAGCACTTTGGCAGCAAGTATTAAGTAAATGACGCATTGGCTTGCTGACGCTCATTTAATAAAATCACCGCTTGCGTACGGTTTTTTACTCCTAACTTTAAAAAAATGGTACTTGCATGGCTTTTAATGGTTGATTCTGACAAGCTCAGTTCATACGCTATTTGCTTGTTAAGTAAGCCTTCTGCAAACATTAACAATATTTTGTGTTGTTGAGGGGTTAACGACGCGAGTTTATCTTTTTGTTCTGACATGTTTTCATCAGGATTAAAATCGCCATGAGGCGTCCATAACTTGCCTTGAATAACGTCATTAATCGCCTTAATCATTTCAGGCACGGGGGTCGATTTAGGAATAAACCCAGCAGCCCCTAAACTCATGGCCTTGCGTATAGTATCAAGCTCTTCAAAACCTGAAATAATCACCACACCAATTTCTGGATATAGTTGGCGAATACGGCCAAGGGTATTAAAACCTTGAGCACCCGGAATATCAAGATCAAGTAAGATCAAGTCAATGTCTGAGTTGCTGGCGAGCTTTGCTTCTAATTCAGCTATGGTTTCAGCTTCGAGCAAAGAAGAGCAAACAAAACTAGACCTAAGCATTAGTGCTAATGCTTGCCTAAATAGTGGATGATCATCGGCAATGATGAGTTTGGTATTTGATGTCATTTTATTTTCTAACTTAATATTTAGATTAGGGGCTGTTGATCTTTGTTTAATAATTCAGCTGAGAGATAAAATCACCTTAATTAAGGCGAAAATGGTGTAGTTTAGTCATCTAAATTAACTATTTTCAACGCAAAGTAAGGTGATTTTAGCCTCAGCCCTTTGGGCAATGGCTATTTTTAACGCTAGCGGCATTAGAATTTCACTTATTTGGAACAACCAAACCCCGTTCATTCTGCTTTGCTAACATCAAAAGTAACCTATTGCTGAAAATATAAACAAAGATCAACAGCCCCTAATGATCTTTTTATTTAGTCCAACAATGTTTTAGTTCGTTGATGAACTTAAATAAGGTAACCGTATTCGAGAAAACTGCAATGAAAATAAGCTCAAACTAGACTAAAGGACTAAGCCAAAAATAGGTTGATATTCGCAAAACGTGTTAACCATTAATGTACTTACCTGATAACGCCAAGCCACTGCGTTGGTGTAAAACACTATGACATTGCGCCAAAATAGATAAAGCAATTGATTCTGGTAATTCACCACCAATATCAAGCCCTACCGGACCATTAACATTTTTAGTTAACCACGCTCTGTCGGCTATCTCAGCTATTGCTTCAACATTGCCACGACGTTCAAGTGGCCCTAACAAGCCAATATATTTTGCTGTGTTGCTTTCATGCAATAATTTTAACCACGCGGCATCTAACCTTAAGTTATGGGTCATCAATATAGCGGCATCAAGTTGTTTGAATTGGGCTATTGCCGAAAAATCATCAGGGTGTACTCGAAAAATATCAGAGGCATCTTTAAACATACTTTGGCGAGCATAACTAGAACGATGATCAACCACAGTAACGCGCCAGCCCATCTGCCTCGCCATTAACACTAATGGCACCGCATCGGAGCCACCGCCAAAAATCCAAAAATTTATCGGTGCAGAAATTTTTGTTAATGAAATCTCGGTTTGGGCAAGCGAGAAATTAATATGGGCTTTATCTCGTTTTATCATTTGCTCAAGCTCGGCGTTTTTTACCTGCTGGTTTTGCGCATCAGTGCTGAGTAATAGTTGACCTTGATGATCAAATAAACTGAGTTCATTTAACGCGTGTTGCTCCCCCGCTGAAAATGTTTGCTGCAGATAGCTCAATTCACCATTATGCATACGTTGGTAAAGGCTAGTGAGCAGTGTTTGGTGTGCAGCCGTAATAAATTGCAGTAATACGCCGATTTTTCCTTTGCAGCCAACACCTAGCTCTGCGGCATAGCCATCTTCTTCCAGCATATCGTATTCAACATAATGCGCTTGTTGATTATCAAAAACCTTTTTAGCGTGTAAAACAATGTTAGCCTCTAAACAGCCGCCACTGACTAAACCATGAGTTTGCCCTAAACTATTCACCAACATAATAGCCCCAGGTGAACGGTAGCTCGAACCTGCTTTATTCACGATAGTGGCAATTACCCAAGCAAGTTTATCGCATTGGCTGAGATAGCGTTCTAGCAAGGAAAAATGAGAGTGATTGTTTAACAATGTTAGGCCTTAGCGTTATTAAAAGTAGATAATGAACTTTTTATTTATCATAACAAGTTAAACAAACTTTAAAAACGTCAATTAGTCTGCTGCTTCATAAATAGAAAATTATTGAAAAAACACCATAAAAAAAGCCACTTAATAGTGGCTTAATTATAAATTAACAGACTAATATTTATTTAGCTGGCGCTGCTACTTTCTCAGCTTCATCTACTGGCTTAGGCTTAGTTAATAACAATTCACGTAAACGGGTATCAATTTCTTTCGCTATTTCAGGGTTTTCTTTCAAGAATTTAGCTGCATTAGCTTTACCTTGGCCAATTTTATCGCCTTTATAGCTATACCAAGCACCGGCTTTTTCAACCATTTCATGCTTAACACCTAGGTCAACCAACTCACCTAAACTGTTAATGCCTTCACCATACAAGATTTGAAATTCAACTTGTTTAAATGGTGGCGCAATTTTGTTTTTAACCACTTTAACGCGCGTTTCATTACCGACGATTTCATCGCCGTTTTTAACCGCACCAATACGGCGAATATCTAAACGTACTGAGGCATAGAATTTTAATGCATTACCACCGGTAGTTGTTTCTGGGCTACCAAACATAACACCAATTTTCATACGAATTTGGTTAATGAAAATGATCATGGTATTTGATTGCTTTAAATTACCCGTCAGCTTACGCATGGCTTGAGAAAGCATACGTGCTTGTAAGCCCATGTGTGAATCGCCCATATCACCTTCGATTTCAGCTTTGGGTGTTAGCGCCGCAACTGAATCGACCACGATAATATCAATAGCACCAGAGCGCGTTAACATGTCACAAATTTCCAACGCTTGCTCACCCGTATCAGGCTGAGAAACTAATAATTCGTTAATGTTTACACCGAGCTTTTCAGCATAGATTGGGTCAAGTGCATGCTCAGCATCAACAAAGGCACATACTTTACCGTTACGCTGTGCTTCAGCAATAACTTCCAAGGTCAGTGTAGTTTTACCACTTGACTCTGGACCATAGATTTCAACAACACGGCCTAGAGGCAAACCACCAGCACCGAGTGCGATATCTAAACCTAATGAACCTGTTGAAATAGTTTCAACATCCATGCTGCGATTATCACCCAGCTTCATGATTGAACCTTTACCGAATTGACGTTCGATTTGGCTTAAGGCTGCTGATAATGCTTTTTCTTTGTTATCGTTCATTTGTTGCTCCGCGATGATTTAGGTGCGTAATTCGTTCTGATGACGCAAAGTATACTGTATAGTCGTACAGTATCAAGGTTTTTATTAATTTATTTTATTTTTAAATTAACTTTAAATAACCTATACTTTTTATCCATTGATAATAAAGGACTTTATTTGCTTTAGTAACTTTTAAAATTTCAACGTGAAAAAGTTACTCTAGTAGATAATTGTGATTATACAGTACTTTCACAGCATTAACTTATTGGTCTTTTTTATAAAAAATAGAAAGATTTGATTACCTGCCTTATGGCATAATCTATTCACTGAATCTATTGATAAATTTTTGAGTTCCGGCACTTCAATGACAACAATTACCCAAGACCTTTCAACTCACACCCCTATGATGCGTCAGTACTTGACTATAAAGGCAGAGTTTCCACATATTTTAATCTTTTATCGTATGGGGGATTTTTATGAATTATTCTTTGATGATGCAAAAAAAGCATCCGACTTGCTTGATATCTCATTAACTGCCCGAGGAAAAACCGGCGGTAATGCAATTCCAATGGCGGGGGTTCCCTATCATGCGGTTGAAGGTTATTTAGCGAAGTTAGTTCAACTCGGGGAATCTGTCGCTATCTGCGAGCAAATAGGCGATCCGGCGACCAGTAAAGGCCCGGTTGAGCGAAAAGTAGTGCGTGTGGTAACTCCCGGCACGGTCAGTGATGAAGCACTACTCACCGACAGACAAGATAACTTAATTGTTGCCGTGCACCAAACACCACAAGGCTTCGGTCTGGCTTATTTAGATATGACCAGTGGTCGATTTGTATTAGTAGAACCGAGAACCGAGGAACAAGTACAAGCTGAATTACAACGTTTAGCACCGGCAGAATTGTTATACCCTGAATCATTAGCAGCTAATAGTATTATTGCCGGCCGTAAAGGTTTACGCCGACGCCCTGACTGGGAGTTTGATTTAGAAACCAGTAAAGCCCTACTCAACAAGCAATTTGGTACACAGTCATTATCTGGCTTTGGCGTTGAAGATAAGCCATTAGGCATTGCCGCGGCCGGTTGTTTATTTCAATATGTTAAAGACAGTCAGCGTACGGCCTTACCGCATATTAGAGCCATTATTGGTGAGAGTGCATCAAGTGCGGTGATCCTCGACGCTGCGACTCGACGCAATTTAGAGTTAACACAAAACTTACAAGGTGGTAGCGAAAACACCCTTGCTGCGATCCTTGATAAAGCCGCAACACCTATGGGATCAAGACTGCTCAAGCGTTGGTTGCATTTCCCATTACGTGATCTTAGTACCTTAAATAGTCGTCAAAATGCCATTGAAGAAATTTTACAGCAAGATTTATCAAATGAGCTCAACAGTAACTTAAAGCAGTTTGGTGATATTGAGCGAATTGTTGCGCGGGTGGCTTTACGTTCCGCCCGTCCTCGTGACTTTGCCCGTTTACGTAATGCCTTAATGCATTTACCTGATTTACAAACCCTGATGACCAGCTGCACTCAAACTCATCTAACTTCACTCATAAAACAGTGTCAGCCATTACCTGCAACACAAGCTTTGTTAGAAAGTGCCATTGTTGAAAATCCACCAGTATTAATTCGTGACGGTGGTGTTATTGCCCCTGGCTATAATGAAGAGTTAGATGTACTTCGCGACTTAAGCGATGGTGCAACAGAGTTTTTAGCTCAGCTTGAAGCGCGTGAAAAAGCGCGTACCGGTATTCACTCTTTAAAGGTAGGTTACAATAAAGTACACGGTTTCTTCATTGAAATGAGTCGCACCTCCGCAATGGATGTGCCTGATGATTATATTCGTCGTCAAACCTTAAAAAATAACGAGCGTTTCATTACCAATGAATTAAAACAGCACGAAGAAAAAGTGCTATCGGCACAAAGTAAGTTCCTTGCACTTGAGAAACGCTTATACGAAGCATTATTTGATCAAATATTACCTGAATTAGAAAAATTACAGCTACTCGCACAAGCGTTATCGGAAGTTGATGTACTCAACACATTTGCAGAACGGGCAGAAAGCTTAAATTATGTAAAACCGGTACTGCATGAGGATAGCGGTATTAATATTGAGGCTGGACGTCATGTCGTAGTTGAACAAATGACAGCCGAGCCTTTTATTGCCAACCCGGTCGTGCTGACCGACAGTAGAAGAATGCTCATCATCACTGGCCCTAATATGGGCGGTAAATCTACCTATATGCGCCAAACAGCCTTAATCGTATTACTGGCCCATATTGGTTGTTACGTACCAGCAAATGCGGCTCAAATTGGTATGGTGGATAGAATTTTCACCCGAATAGGTGCCTCAGACGATTTAGCCAGTGGCCGCTCAACCTTTATGGTAGAAATGACCGAAACCGCTAATATCTTGCATAATGCCACCAATAAAAGCTTAGTGCTATTAGATGAAATTGGCAGAGGTACGAGTACCTATGATGGTTTATCACTGGCATGGGCTTGTGCTGAAATGCTGGCGATAAAAACCCAAGCCTTTACCTTATTTGCTAGCCATTATTTTGAACTTACATTATTGGCTGAACAAATTGATAGCTTAGCGAACGTACATTTAGATGCCGTTGAACATGGCGACAGTATAGTTTTTATGCACACAGTACAAGAAGGAGCTGCCAGCAAGAGTTTCGGCTTGCAGGTTGCGCAACTTGCCGGCATACCTAAAAGCGTTATTCAACGGGCAAAGCAGCGTTTATCTGAACTGGAAAATATGCAAGCACCGTCGGTTATGAGCCAAGCGCCACAAGCTTTTGAGCAGTTGTCATTAATGGAAACTAATCACCCTGCCATTGAGCAACTTAACGCAGTAGAGGTTAATGATCTTAGCCCTAAAATGGCACTGGATTTATTATATAAATTAAAAGAAATGCTGTAGTGAATTAACCTCAACTCGGGTTAACTTTAGTAAAGAAATGATAGTACTAAAAAAACCAGCATTTGCTGGTTTTTATTTAATCAATAATTGAAGCTACTTAAAAATTAGAGCTGATCCTTAGACCTGAAATAGTGCCTCAATAGACAAATCTTGTTGACTCAAAATATCACGTAGACGCTTTAATGCTTCAACTTGGATTTGACGAACACGCTCTCGCGTTAAGCCGATTTCAACACCAACATCCTCTAGTGTTGCCGCTTCATAGCCGAGCAAACCAAAACGTCTTGCTAGCACTTCACGTTGCTTAGAATTTAACTCATTCAACCAATCAACAATACTATGCTTAATATCATGAGTTTGTAGTTTAGTTTCAGGGCCGCCAGATTTTTCATCAGGAATAACATCTAATAAAACTTTTTCACCTTCGCCACCAAATGGTGAGTCAACTGAGGCGATACGTTCATTCAACCGTAACATTTTACTGACATCTTCTACCGGTACATCAAGTTCAAAAGCAATGTCTTCAGCGGTAGGTTCGTGATCAAGTTTTTGCACTAACTCACGAGCGGTACGTAAATAAATATTAAGTTCTTTGACAACATGAATAGGTAATCGAATAGTGCGGGTTTGATTCATAATGGCACGTTCGATTGTTTGTCGAATCCACCAGGTCGCGTAGGTAGAAAATCTAAAACCGCGCTCAGGATCAAACTTTTCAACGGCGCGAATAAGGCCTAAATTACCTTCTTCGATGAGATCAAGTAGTGGTAAACCACGGTTATTGTAACGACGAGCAATTTTTACAACTAAACGAAGATTACTTTCTATCATTCGTTTACGAGAAGGTTCATCACCTTTTAATGCTAGGCGAGAATAGTAGACTTCTTCTTCGGCAGTTAATAGCGGAGAAAAACCAATTTCACTTAAATATATTTGTGTTGCATCTAAACTCGAAGGGCCCTCATCCGGCATTTCAGCCTTCATAATTTGTGGTTTTTCTTTTACTGCAACATCAGAACACTCTATTTGTTTTTTTATGCCCATGTTATATCTCCCGCTATTAGCAATAGCTAAATATACTGACTAAATATTCACGTTGGCTCCAATTTATTTTCTATAAATTTTTTATTATTGTTTCGGCAAATACTTCATAGGATTAACTGATTTTCCGCGAAAGCGAACTTCAAAATGAAGCATGACTCTTTCAGCGTCTGTATCACCCATTCTGGCTATCACTTGACCGGCTTTTACAACTTGCTGTTCTTTAACTAGAATGCGATCGTTATGGGCATAAGCACTTAGGTAGTCTTCGTTGTGTTTAACTATGACTAACTGGCCGTATCCTTGTAACGCATCACCGGCATAAACTACCTTGCCGTCTGCAGTTGCTTTCACCGAATCACCGCGTCGCCCCGCAATGTCGATTCCTTTATTCCCTTGTTTTGCCGTGGAAAATTTATGAATAACCTTTCCTTTAGCAGGCCAGCGCCATTTTCTTATTTTTTGTGAAAAAGCAGTGCCTTGTGACTGAACTTTCTTGCTTACTTTTTGCTCAGCTACATTTCCACCATACTCCTGCTTTTTCTTCTGCGCAATAGGTTTTTTTATAACTTTTTGTTTTGATGAGTTAAAGCTTTTACTCTTACTCTTATTCTTACTTGGCTGGCTTGAATTTTTCGTTAAAAATAATTTTTGTTGCGGATAAATGTTGTAAGGTGCTTTAATATTATTAAGCGCAGCTAAGGTACGAATATCGATATCTGCGCGCCATGCAATTGAATATAAAGTTTCACCTTTTTTGACTATATATTCACTTCCAGTAACACTGTTTTTGATTCGTTGGCTAAGCGGGAGTGAGCCCTGAACATCAACTACGGGGGCTGGTTTACTGCGACTAGAACAGCCGTTAAGTGCTAATAGCATTATTAGCACTAACAGATTGCTGTTATTAATTAAGCTACCTTGCAAGCATTTTGTCATAACCCGCGATTCATCCTTTATCGTGTGGCAATATAAGCAATGACAATGGCGCTAACAACAAGCCAACCTAAGACATCTACCCATTGTCTTATTTTTTGTTCCATCGGAGCTCCGCCCCAACGAATAACGCCAGCGACTAAGAAAAATCGCATACCGCGACCAATCGCTGATGCCAGTAAAAATGGCAGAAAAGCCATGTGTAAAAACCCAGCACTGACGGTGAATAATTTATAAGGAATAGGAGAGAAACCAGCAATAAATACCACCCACACACCCCACTCACTAAACCAAAGCATGGCTTTATCAAATCGAGCTTGGTAACCAAATTCGGTGATCAAGGGTTGGATCCATGGTTCAAACATCATATAACCTAAACCATAACCAACGATCCCCCCTAGCACAGAGGCAACTGTGGTCAATGTGGCAAATTTCCAAGCTTTTTCGCGCTGTGCCAACACCATAGGAGCAAGCAGCACATCAGGTGGAATCGGAAAAAAAACTGACTCAGCAAAGGTCAATACCGCTAAAATTCTAGGGGCAAACTTATGCTCAGCCCATTTAAGTGTCCATTCATATAATGCAGAAAATATTTTCACAAATTATCCTAATGCGCCAGGTACAAGAGGAACAAATCGAACAGCTTCAATTTGTTGCTCTTTAAATTCATCACCATGGCGAGTAATTAACTTCAAAATTTGGCTTTGCTCGCCAACGGGAATAATCAAGCGACCACCATCGGCCAGTTGCTCTAATAACGCAGCGGGCACTTCTGTTGGTGCTGCAGTAACGATAATAGCTTGAAACGGCGCTTTACTTTGCCATCCCTGCCAGCCATCACCATGCTTCATGGCAACATTGTGCAAATCCATGCTACGTAATCGTCGTTTTGCTTGCCATTGTAACGACTTAATACGCTCAACAGAAAACACTTTAGAGCTTAGTTGCGCTAAAATAGAGGTTTGATAGCCAGAACCGGTACCTATTTCTAAAATACTGTCGGGTACACCATCAATCAGTAAGAGCTCTGACATTTTAGCGACAATATAAGGTTGCGATATAGTTTGCCCCTGCCCTATAGGCAACGCTGTATTGTCATAAGCTTTGTGCGCTAAAATTTCTGGGACAAAAATATGTCGAGGCGAGCGTGCAATAGCCTGTAATACTTGTTGATTTTTAATACCTTCAACCAGTAATTTTTGTGCCAGTAACTCACCACTTCGACTCGACTTTCCGCCGATACTGTTGCCTACTCTGGCATTGATATTACGTTGATTCATAGTGAAAGTTCATTAATCCATTCTGTCATTTGTGCCATGCTTTTATAAGCAGTCATATCTATAGTTAACGGGGTAATTGATGCATAACCATTAGCAACAGCATGAAAATCGGTACCAACGCCCGCATCAAGTTCTTGCCCAAGAGGTCCGTACCAATAAATATCACGTTGCCATGGGTCTTTCATCTTTTTCATGGTTTCCGCTTTATGGCGGTGTCCTAAGCGAGTGACCTGAATTCCTTTTAATTCATTTAGAGGCAAATCAGGTACATTGATATTAATTATTTGATCGCTTGGTAACGGGTGTAGTTGTAAACGCTCTATAAACTTTGCCGTAACAACCGCTGCCGTTTGAAGGTTCTTTGGACTCTTAGACACCAAGGATACCGCTATCGCAGGCATCCCCAGATGTCGGCCTTCTGTTGCCGCTGCTACTGTACCAGAATATATAGTGTCATCGCCTAAATTAGCACCGTGATTAATACCAGCAACAACCAAATCCAGTTGTCCTTGCATTAATTGGGTTGCCCCTAAATGTACAGAATCAGTCGGCGTGCCATTGACGGAAATAAAGCCATTTTCTAAGGTTTGCGCCCGTAACGGGTTTAACAATGTTAAAGAGTGACTTGCGCCACTGCAGTTTCTATCAGGGGCAACGACAGTCACGTCGAATACTTTTGACAGTTCGTCAAAAAGTACCTTAATGCCTTCAGCATTAACGCCATCATCATTACTCAGCAATATTCTCATAACTGACCTTTTGTCACTGAATCCGTATCAGATTGTCGATTTGCAGACACATCAACACGTTCAGTCAGATCAGTATAATGAATTAATTCTCGCATAATGGTCGTCGCATAAGCGCCAGGCGGTAGAAAAAAAGATAAGGTCACTACGTCATTATCAACATCAATTTTTGGCTCTTTCATTACCAACCGTGTGCGGCGGCGCTCTTGTTTTAGGCCAAAACGTGGTAAGCCTAAACAAAATTCAGGTTGTTGCTCTGCAACACTCTGTTCAAAAGCTAACGCTTGCGCAGTGGTCATTAATTCCCCTGCGCCCCACATAGGTGCGGTAATATCTACATCGTGACTTAAATGCCTATCCGTTAAACTTTGGTCAATGGTTTCGGCTAAAAATACTGACTGTGTGCCAGCTAACATTAGAACATCGCCATCAATTAAATTATCAAAATTTTCTTGCTCAATACGTTGACTGATCATTTGATTAAAGATTAATGAACGCGCTGCTGATAAATACATGCCACGTTTTTTCTTATCGTTAACTTTACCACCAGCAAATAAACTCAAGGCTTTATCTATATTACCGCCATTAATACCAAAGCGTTGCTCACCAAAATAATTGGGTACGCCGTGGTTACTTATCACATGCCAGCGTCGAACTAACTCGTCAAGCTCAGAAACGTCACGCAAGGTAATTTCAAACCGATTACCTTCTAAGCCACCAATACGCAGTTTTTTGTTGTGGCGTTTAGAAGATAATACTTCAACACCGTCAATAGCTAAGTCACTTAAGTCATAACTTTGCTTACCTGGCAGGTGCACACCAAACCACTGTTCAGTCACCGCAAAGCGGTCTTTTAAACCGGCATAAGAAACCAGTGACTCTTTAACCGAAAAATATTGCGCTAATTGTTTAGCAACAAATGCCGTGTTAGCACCTGTTTTACGGATATGAATAAACAGATGTTCACCTTCACCACAAGGCAAAAATGGCAGTTTTTCAAACACTTTAAAATCAGATTTTTCACTACGCAATAAACCGCTCGAAGCCGGTTTTCCGTATAAATAAGCGAATGCAGGTAATGCACTTGTTACGGGCTCTTTAACTTGCGCTATCATTTTTTCAATGGCGATGGCAGGTTTTACTGAGATTTTTTTATCAGTATCATCACTGACAATTGCGTCATCAGATTTCATCAACAAAACCACTGCGTGCACTGAAACCCCTTCTTTACGACCAACATAACCGAGCTTTTCTGTGGTGGTGGCTTTGACATTGACCTGTTCTATATCGGCCTGTAGATCTTCGGCTAAACAGCTTCGCATTGCCATAAGGTGTGGCGCTATTTTTGGTGCTTGCGCGCAAATAGTAATATCAGCATTACCTAAGCTATAACCTTTTTCTTTCATTAAACCAACGACATGACGTAATAGTATACGGCTAGAAATATTCTCATATTGCCCGTCAGTATCGGGAAAGTGATTACCAATATCAGCTAAACATAAGGCTCCTAATATGGCATCACATAATGCGTGAATCGCAACATCGCCATCAGAGTGTGCAATAAAGCCAAAATCATAAGGAATAGCAATACCCGCTAAAAACAGTGGCCCTTCGCCACCAAACTTATGTACATCAAAACCGTGACCTATTCTCATAATGCCTCTAATTGGAATTCTTTTTTTGTTGTTGCAAAATAAATTCAGCTAATTGTAAATCTTCAGGCTGAGTAATTTTTATATTGTCACTGCTACCACTGACCAAACCACTATCGTAGCCAAACGCCTCCATTGCCGATGATTCATCGGTTATGGTTATGCCATTTGTTAACGCTGTGCTAATTGCCGTGGTTAATTCAGCTGTTTTGTACATTTGCGGTGTCAGTGCATGCCACATAAGGCTGCGATCTAAGGTTTTATCGACTACGCCTGTTGGTGTTGCTTGTTTCATTGTATCGCGCACGGGGCTCGCTAAAATACCACCATGATTATTTTTAAGGCAATAACTGATCAATTGATTTAAATCTTGGTGCTGCACACATGGTCTAGCGGCATCATGTACCAATACCCATTGTTCTTGGACAACCTTTGCGCTTTGTAAACCGGCTAACACTGAATCAACTCGTTCTTTACCACCAATAACGCAAGTAACATTCTTATTGTTCGCCAATGAACTTGTCGGAAAATATTCATCGTTTTCACCTAAGGCAATAACAACATGGCCAATAGCTTCGTGGCTTAATAGTCGTTGAACGGTGTGTTCTAAAATGGTTTTATTTTCGATGGTGAGATATTGTTTAGGGCAAGCGGAGAGCATACGTTTACCAACACCTGCAGCGGGCACTACTACAGTAAATGGCCCAAGTGAATTGCTCATTATCGCAATCGTTCCTTTTTTTCGGCTTCATCATCATTAGGGATAACACGAAAAAATGTTTCGCCCTGTTTGATCATACCTAATTCATGACGAGCGCGTTCTTCTATGGCTTCAGTGCCTGATTTTAAATCATCGGTATCTGCGTAGAGTAATTTATTACGCTGCTTGAGCTTGTTGTTGTTAGCCAGTTGTCGGGTAACTTCCTCTTCTAATGCGAGATAATCAGGCACACTGTTTTTACCAAACCAAAGTCGGTATTGTAAAAGTACGAAAAAAAGTAGTAAAACTGCCGTGATCAGCCGCATAAAGTATCTAAAATTGATAACAAAAAAATAAGTTTAATACGCTATTATAAATGTGTACCGCTCGCTGTAAACACCCAACAAGATTTAAAAGTCAATTGTGCTTAACATTTGCTCTTGGTTGTTTGAAATTACGCCAATTAATTGTGCAAGACAGCAACAATTCTCGAAGTGATGGCATTGATGGCTGCATTTTTTGATTATTTTGCCAACAATGTCCTGCACACGCTGCCGTCATTACTTTTTTAGTGGGTTTGAGTAGGCTAGCGTTGTTAGCATTTGCCTGATTACCCGAGCCACATTCAGTTAAGTTGAACCAGCCGTAAACGTTAGTGCGAAAGCGTTTCTGTCCTATATCAACTCTATCAATACAATCAAGAACAATTCGGCTATCTAAAGCAATAGGAACAACTAAGCCATGAATGAGTTGTTGGCTTTTATACCAAGCAATAACATTTTCATTATAAGCTGACAATTGGCTGATAGAGGGAGCACTATTGGCTTGCTTCGCTGACCAACTAGCATTTTGCACATCAAGGTCGAGTGGCGTTTGTGCATTTAACAAAGCAAATGCCGTTCGTTTAACATAATGAGGTAGGCTTTTTATTCGTCCCTGTAAGCCGATTATATCAACATATTCATCACGAGCTAAGCTCATTAACTCTCGCTCATAAAGGGCATTACAGAGCTCCGCAAAGTCAGATGACTGCTGCTCAGATTGCCATAATAATGATTGAGTCACCATGAATTTAACAACTGCCTTAACTTACGTGCTGATAATGTGCCGATAATTTAAGCATACTTGATTGTTGTGTAAAGATAAAATAGCTAAACAACATTTTAACGCCTGAAATTTTATTAACGTTCAGCAATACTAGCTCACACGCAATAAATCGTTGCCTTTCAATAACATTGAATTACACTGAAAGTGTCATCAATCAGCCAAATATTGAATACTATGCTCAGTGCTACACAACTGCTTCACTTAGAGGGTGAGAGCATTTTTCAGCAAACTCTCGATACGCAAGTATTACGAGTATTTGAAAATGCTCAATATCGTTGGTTCACGTTAGGCGGGAACGCTGTACAAGCTATTATGGCAAAAGCTCAACCACAAACAACGTTATTAGCTATCCCACAAGCACTGATGATATTTCTTTTGTGGCAACCTAAAACTAGCCGTATTTTAAATTTAGGTTTAGGCGCAGGTGGTTTGGAGCGCGCCTTACATCATTATCATACTTTTGATATAACGGCGATTGAGCAACAAGCTGAAATTATAACCATGGCAAAAAACTACTTTAATTTACCTGCACGTGTTGCAGCAATTAACGACAATGCGGAATCATTTTTGGCGCACACAAAAAACACATTTGATATTATTCTTTCTGATATTTACCAACAAGAACAGTCACCAAGCACGTTATTTGAGCAAGCATTTTATGTCAATATCGCAAAAAAGTTAACGCCAACAGGCTGCGCTTTAGTCAGCATTAATATCAACGATCAACAGCTAACCAGCTTATTAACCATACTCCGTAGTTTGCATTTACATGTTTCATTAATTGATTTTAATGATTATAAAAATATCATTGTTGTTATCAGCAAATTGCCATTACCTGATAAAATACAGCTAATAAGATTAAATCAGCAGCACATTAAATCGCTAAACATTGATTTTTCATCGGCTATAGAGCACATGCACACGCTACCTGAAGTAAAGCCATTTATTGATCAGCAATAAGTCTAAATTGTTTTTTCATCGCAATTAAGTACTTAAGTCAATAGATCACATATAATACAAAAAATAGTTTTTTCATCGAGTTTTGGAGTAAATGATGAGCGTAATTGAAGTAAAGCATCCCCTAATTAAACACAAACTTGGCTTAATGCGTGAAGTTGATATAAGTACCAAGCGTTTTCGCGAACTTGCCTCTGAAGTTGGCTGCCTATTAACCTATGAAGCGACAAAAAATCTTGAAGTAGAAACCACCACGATTAATAGCTGGAATGGTGAAATTCAAGTAGAACAAATTAAAGGTAAAAAAGTTACTGTGGTACCTATTTTACGTGCAGGTTTGGGTATGATGGATGGCGTATTAGAACTCATTCCTAGTGCGCGTATCTCAGTTGTTGGCATGTATCGTAACGAAGAAACTCTTGAACCAGTATTTTACTTTGAAAAATTAGCCGGGCAAATTGAAGAGCGCTTAGCCTTAGTGATTGACCCTATGCTTGCCACTGGTGGCTCTATGGTAGCAACCATCGACTTACTAAAAGAACGTGGCTCGACAAATATTATAGCTTTAGTTTTAGTTGCTGCGCCAGAAGGTATAGCAGCGCTGGAAAAAGCTCATCCTGATGTAGAGCTTTACACGGCTTCCATTGATGACTGCTTAGATGACGCCGGTTACATATTGCCTGGTTTAGGTGATGCTGGCGATAAAATTTTCGGCACAAAATAATTATCAATAGACATTTTGGTTGCTTACAGCAAACATGAGAAATTAAACGATAATTCAAACCATAACTTAAATGATGACAATACTGCCGGCTTGCTGGCAGTTTTATTGAGTGAAATATGAGTTCAAATACCCCACTGTCGAATAATTTAGCGCAAAATAACTTATCACTTTTTAAAGAAATACTCACAGGCACCCAAATGTTATTTGTTGCCTTTGGTGCTTTGGTATTAATGCCGTTACTGACGGGACTAGACCCCAACGTAGCATTGTGCACGGCAGGTATAGGCACCCTTTTATTCCAACTGGTAACAAAAGGTCAAGTGCCGGTATTTTTAGCCTCTTCATTTGCTTTTATTGCCCCAATTATGTACGGCACACAAACATGGGGTATTCCAGCGACTATGGGGGCACTTGCAGTGGTTGGCGTTGTTTATGCGTGTTTTAGTGGCTTAATTAAACTGCGTGGTGTTGGTTTTATCAGCAAATACTTACCTCCCATTGTGACTGGGCCAATTATTATGGTTATAGGTTTGTCGTTGGCGCCAGTTGCCGTGCATATGGCACTAGGTCGCACTGGCGATGGGTCAGCGCAATTAATTGATCAGTCACTGGCTTTAAGTATTTCATTACCAGCTTTATTAACCACCTTGCTAGTTTCTGCATTCAGCAAAGGTTTTATGCGTTTAATGCCAATATTGTCCGGTATTGTGGTTGGTTATTTACTCGCGCTTTATCACGGTATTATTGACTTTACGCCAGTACAAAATTCCGCTTGGTTTGCCATACCAAAATTCACCGCGCCTGAATTTAACTGGCACGCCATTATCTACATGTTGCCCATTGCCATTGCCCCCGCCATTGAGCACATAGGCGATGTTTTAGCGATTAGCTCTGCTACAGGCAAAGACTATATTAAAAAGCCAGGTTTACACCGCACATTGCTCGGTGACGGTATTGCTACCACGGCAGCGTCAATGCTAGGTGGACCACCAAATACTACTTATTCAGAGGTTACTGGCGCAGTAATGCTGACCAAAGCCTTTAACCCAAGAATTATGACTTGGGCAGCTTGTGCGGCAATTATCATGGCTTTTGTTGGTAAATTAGGCGCTTTATTGCAAACCATACCGGGTGCAGTTATGGGCGGTATTATGCTGTTATTGTTCGGCCTAATTGCCAGTGTTGGCTTAGGCAGCATAGTCAAAGCTAAAGTCGACTTTGACCAACCTCGAAACTTCATTATCTTTGCTATTGTCCTAGTTTTTGGTATTGGTGGTATGGCATTGAATTTTGGCGGTTATAGTATTCAAGGTATTAGTTTATGCGCCCTGGTTGCTATAGGCTTAAACTTAATTTTACCGAAAGAAGAAACAAGCGTTTAGATATAAGCTAAGCAAACGTGTCGTTGTTCAAACGCCAACTGACACGTTGGCTTAGCGGTTTAATTTCCATCTGTTGGTCTAAAAACTCACCAAAATGGGCATTCACGTTTTAAATATTAACGATCACTTTGTGCGCTTAGCGGAAGTTAGTAACTCATAAAGCCTAACGTCCGCTTCAAGCTCATTGCTGCCGTTGGCACTTGATTTCTATATGGGAACTGAATTTTTAGCAGGCATTAAATATTTCCCTCTGATTTAAACCATCCAAGGTGCATTAGGTGATACTTTATCAATAACATGTTCAATAAAAAGCCTGATGGATTTCGTCATGTATTTGTGAGATTGATAAATCACAAACATATTTGATTTAGGTGTTTCATAATCTGTCAGAACCTGTACTAGGCGTCCAGATTCAAGCTGGTCTTTAACTAATGCAATTGGTACATAGGCGACTCCTAATCCGCTAAGAGCTGACTCTATGACTAAATGCATGCTTGTGGTTGCATACCTTCCAGAAACAGTCGTTTGATACTGTTTTCCATTTTTTAAGAATTGCCAATGGTTTTGTGACAATGACTTCCCCATGATAAGGCAATTTTTCTTTATAAGGTCGTCAGGCTGTTTTATTTCTTTTGTCGTCTTTAAGAACTCTGGACTTGCGCAACAAACGCTATGCTTAGGACCAATTCTTCTAGCAATTAACGAGGAATCTTGTAACTGACCTGAACGAAATGCGACATCAATACGGTTTTCCACCATATTGACATAGCTGTCAGAAGTATCTAACTCAATGCTAATTTCAGGATATTCTTTTAAAAACTCTGTTATCCAAGGTTGCGCATATAGCATGGCAAAATCAAAAGGCGATGAGATACGAATTTTTCCTGCTGGTTTTGATTGTGCCTGCATCACGGCATCATTAGCTTCTTCAAGGGCAATAAGGTGTTGTTGACATAAGTGAAAATAATGACGCCCTTCTTCGGTCATTGAGAGTTTCCGTGTACTTCTATGCAGTAGCTTCACGCCAAGACTCGCTTCTAATTGCACTACTTTACGGCTAACCGTAGTAGAAGGCATGGCTAAATTTTTACTTGCTCCAGAAAAGCTACCAGCCTCTACAACACTAATGAACACCTTAATATCATTAAGATCCATTTCATTGCCTTCAAATATGGGATTAAAAAAACCAAATAAACCATCTAATCAAATAATAGATCTTGTATTAATATTTATCAATAGCAATTAATACGGGATTTAAAAAGATGACAAGACAAATTCAAGAAATTAGAAACGGCAATAGGCATGGACCAGTGAGTAGCTTTGTGAACTCTGCAAATGTGACAGAGCTGAACCCTTTTGTCCTATGGGATCACTTTTATCTTCCACACGTAGAAGGTACGGCAGGATTCGATTTTCATGGGCACTCTGGTGTTGCCACAATAAGTTATCCGCAAATAGGTGATATTGGCCATGAAGATACTGGTGGTCACTCAGGTATGCTTAAAGCTGGCGGCGTTCAGATTATGTCAGCGGGTGCAGGCGTTTTGCATAAAGAAACGGTATATCCCGAAAAGCGCGTTGCTGATGCATTCCAGCTTTGGGTTGCTTTGCCTGCGAATAATCAAGAAATGGGACCTGTTACTTATTCTACTTTAAAGCAGCAAGACATACCGATTTTAGAGGCTGATGGTGCAAAAACTAAAGTAGTCATCGGCCAATTTCAAGATAAAAAAAGTACCGCACAACCTCCTGTAGATATGACCTATCTTCACGTCAACCTAGAGGCTGAAAGTGAATGGCAGCACTTAAGCCATAAATCTCAAACCACAGCATTTATCTATGTTCGACATGGCTCGATTGATACAGGGGGCGTGCATTTATCGGCTGGCGAATTGGGCATATTTGAAAAAGGAACTGAGGCTTTGGCCGTGAACAGCTCAACACAAAAGGCAGAATTTTTATTGGTTTTAGGTGCGCCACTTGACCAAGAAATTATTAGCAACGGCGCATCTGTTCATAGCAACAAAACAAATTTAATCGCAGGTGTACAAAAAATACAACAACTGCATTCACATGGCATTAGCCAAATTTAAAAATGAGAGGTCAATTATGAATACTACAACTTTTACACCCGAAAACTCCGTGATGCTACTTATTGATCATCAGGTTGGTACTATGGGCTGGGTTGGCTCACTAGAGCTTGATGAAATTAAAAAGAATACAGTAGCTTTAGCCCGCGCAGCAAAAGAAACGGGTATGCCGTTAATTTTAACCTCAAGCATGGAAGATCAAGCACAAGGACCACTTTTTGATGAGTTAATTCAAGCGGTGCCTGAAGCTTACGGAAATCGTATCCTTCGAGCTGGTGTCGTTGACAGCATGAAAGATGAAAACTTTGCAGCAGCAGTTGAAGCCGCAGGACGAAAAAATATCATCATTGCAGGTATCACGACCGATGTTTGCGTTGTTTATCCAGCAATTACAGCAATTAGCAAAGGATATAATGTACAGGTTGTCGTTGATGGCTCTGGCTCTCCAACCACACTTGCAGATGAAACTGCATTAAGAAGAATGGAAAGTCATGGAGTGACACTTACCTCGACAAACCAGTTAATTGCCGAATTAGCACAAGACTGGAGTTCAGAGAACGGTGGTAAACTAATTCAAGTATTGTTTGAAGAGATTCTTTCGAAGCTACATTAGTAATTTAAATGCCGTTTTGCCTCTTTATTATTTAGCATTACGGCATGATTTTTCATTGAAAGGAGGTATAAATGAATTCATATACGCCTAGTAAGCATGTCATGGCTCTAGCAACATATTTATCTTTATTACCTATGGTTTATTTTCTACCTAAGTGGTTAACCACCTACTTGCCTGAAAATGAATTATTAAGGCTGATGATATTACTTGCCATTATTGTGCCGATAACTTCTTATATTGTTCTACCAAGTGTTGTGAAAGTATTAAAGCTTATCAAATAATAGAATTTATCATTTACCATAAATCACTCAAAAAACTCATGGTAAATACAATCAAAGATGCACTGTGTAGTCATACCCAAACAATTAAGTGAACGACCGCTTTGGTGGCGAAGCGAACTATTTATTGCTGTGAATTCAAGGCGAAATTAGGTCGGCAATGTGGCAAAAGGGATCGAACAGAGACAACACTTCACGGGCAGCAATGAGCGGCCTACCAAGGTCAGTGGGTTCTGGAATTTTCCATCGTCAGATAATGTCTGAGCAACGGTAATTAATGACTACATAATGCTTTTAATTACTTTAATATCTAACCGTTTCGCAATCCGGTTTAAGTTGGCTCTATCGGTTGATAGTCTTCTCGCGGTTGCGGCCCAATTACCCTGCTCTTGCGTTAAAATGTTTCGAATCAGTTGTCGTTGAAATTGCTCGGTTTCATCGCGTAGGTTCAACAGTGCAGCTTCAGCAGTTATATCAGCGCTTTTATCAACGCTCTGCTCTAAGGTCTGTTGATCATTTTGCTCATTAACCTGTAAATTGACTAACGAGCCACAGTCTGGTTTTTCTATCGCGATAATGGTTTTACCTTGCTGCCTAGCGCGGGCTTTTAACGCTGCCCTACTGATCACATGTTCTAACTCCCGTACGTTACCTGGCCAGTTATATTGTTCGAGATGCGACACTGCCTCAGCGGTTATTTTTAACTGTACAACACCCAACTTACGTTTTGTTTGCTCGACAAAGTAACCACTCAATATTTGTACATCGCCTAGGCGCTCTTTTAGCGCGGGGACTCGAATGGGATAAACACTCAAGCGGTGATACAAATCAGCACGAAAGCGGCCATCTTCGGCTTCTTCTTTTAAATCTCTATTGGTCGCGGCAATAATACGCACATTCACTTGTTCAACGCTGTCTTGGCCGACCGGTTGGATTTCATTACTTTGAATAGCACGTAATATTTTACTTTGTGCCGCTAACGGCAATTCACCAATTTCATCTAAGAATAAGGTACCGCCATCGGCTAATGAAAACTTGCCGGCGCGAGCGTTATCTGCGCCAGTAAAGGCACCTTTAACATGGCCAAACAATTCACTTTCAATCAGGTTTTCTGGTAATGCGGCGCAATTAACATAAACCATAGGGCCATGTTGACGAGGTGATTTCTGATGCAATGTTCGAGCAACTAACTCTTTACCGACACCGGTTTCACCATAAATTAAAATATTAAAATCTGAGTTGGCGACAATAATTAATTCTTCTTTGAGTTGTTGCATGATGGGGCTTTCGCCAATTAGTTCGCCACCATCACGTTTCCATGCTTCTTCCGTGAGCTCTGCGACAACTTTTTGTGAATGATCGGCGCGAGACTCTAATTGCTCTATTAAAAACGCCGTATTCAAGGTTGCCGACGCCATGGCTGAAATCACCACCAATGTGCGCTCTGGAATATCTTCAAACTCATGAGGGGTTAAACTATCTATGGTCAGTAAACCCAGCAATTTATCCTCATAATATAACGGCAAACCCATGCAAGAATGCACAGGTAGATCATCTTCTCGGTCAATAAGTAAACCATCATAAGGGTCTGGCAGCGTTGAATCAGCAGGAAAGCGAATCGGCTGTTTCGATTGGCAAAGCACTGAAAACCTAGGATGTTCGGCAATATAAAATCTCCTTCCCATCGTGTCTCGACTTAAACCTTGTAAGGCTATCGGGGTCAGAATATCACCATGATACGATAACAGTGCCACAGCATCACAGCTGATAGTTTTTCGCACGGTATCAAGT
>OJDR01000007.1_pt1 | contig 130131 bp, 129 predicted proteins | sample 1593081 | NCBI WGS metagenome assembly OJDR01 (sample SAMN05416873, study PRJEB24817) | seawater metagenome | isolation source: Sea water | place: Canada:Atlantic | collected 2013-11
TTTCATTCTTCGGGCAACATCAAGATAACAGTAATGCTTGGTTAAGGGTTCGTTATCAGTATTAAAAGTAATCGATAGCTACAGCATGCTGTCTCTGTAATATCACTTATGCCACACAGCGGTCTAAATTTACGAGTACCCTTCTGTTTTATGTTCACTTTGATACGAAAGCTGACATTAGCCTTGGCTTAGTTAGCAACAAGTGAATCGACAAAACTTCCCTAAATTAGATAAAAAGTTTTTTATAAACTTAATCTTCACACTAGAAAAAAACAATACTCAAACTCGATTGAAAACTTCGAAAGCAGACATTCGATCGTTGAGCATTATTGGTATCACAAATTAACTTTCTATCTCGCTATGGGGCAAATTGCGCCTTAGATATTATGAGTACTTGTATCTTAAATTGAAATAGTGATTGTTGCCCTTCATACGTAGTTTTTATTTTATTTCATAACAAATCAAACAATACTCTTTATCTTTTTAACTAGTAAAGAGTAACAATTAGTTTTATCTACTTTTCATGAAGTTAAGAGTGAGTTATGACTAAATCAACTACAGATATACTATCTACACCTATAACGGATAATATATTACCAACAGGTATTATCGGTATTGTTGTCGTATTAGCTATTGCTACGTTATGTATTTTCCCTTTTGAACAGCAATTTTTTGTTAATTGGGTAGCAACTGCGTTTATGGCAGCTACTCCGACACAAATTTTTTTAGGACTGCTTTGGCACAATGAAACACCAAAATTTGTTAATAAATTTTCGCCGCCAGTAAAGGGGCTTATTTTAACCGCAATTACCATGATTGCTTCAGTGGTTGTCTTTAGTGGCCTTTTGCACTTTGTTAGCGGCGGGCATGGTATTACGCCAATGTTAGTGCAATACACGATTATGACGGTTATTGTAACGTTATGGATTATCCCTATTTGGGAATGTTGGCCATTAAGTAAGGTGTCATCAAACCCCACTGTGTTTGGCATCTTAACGTTAATTGCAGTATATCCCATCGCCTATTTATTGTGGTCCATATTTTTTGATTACAGCATTTTACAAACCATAGGTTTCCCCAATTACTATGCAGATATTGACCCTAAAGGCATGTTTGGTATGTGGCAAGCCATTACCTTTGCGGTAACTACCTCTGGTGTGGTTATAGTTCATGTACTGTTTGATTTTTGGCCGATGAATAAATTATGTGGCAAAGCAGTTCAGCCACTTCGAGGTATTATTTCAACTATTTACGTACTAGTGCTTTCATTGTTGATCTATAACCTATTCGTTACAGTTTTTGGTATGGACGTTGTCGATTTCATGATTCGAGTGCCTGTTTGTATGATTTTCGGTACTTTGCTAGTTAATAATATGATGCAAGGTGGCTTGTTTAAAGAACTCGCTCAACCTATACGAGGCCTTGCTTTGATTGGGTGTTGTATTGTTGCAGCCTTACTAATGCATGAGTTATATGCTTTTGCTTCATCGTTACATACTGGGCAAGAGCTTGCTACCGGACCTGCTGGTGGTTATACGCAAGAAATTTGGATAGCATCAGCTATGCTTGGAGTAACCTTTCCAATTATATTTGTAGTGTCGGGGTTCTTTAATTTTTGGCCAATAAAGCGTAAGTAATCAGCTTACTTTGAATTTATGCGGCTAATGATGCGGTTAAAAAGAAGGATGTAGTGATGCAAGACAATAACATAATGGAAACTGACGCTGTATCTTGCATGTGGATGCGAGGTGGAACGTCAAAAGGTGCTTATTTCCTTGCCGATGATTTGCCAAGTAATAAAGAATCAAGAGATAAGTTTTTACTCAGTATCATGGGCTCTCCCGACCCTATGCAAATTGATGGTATAGGTGGCGCTGACCCTTTAACTTCAAAAGTTGCGATTATTAATAAATCGGATCGCCAAGATGTTGATGTCGACTATCTTTTTTTACAAGTATTTGTCGATCAAATTATTGTAAGTGATGGTCAAAATTGCGGTAATTTACTTGCAGGTGTTGGGCCATTTGCCATAGAACGTGGTCTAGTTACTGCCCAAGATGGAATCACTTCAGTCACGGTTTTTATGAAGAACACTGAACAAGTAGCGGTTGCCTCTGTAGCAACACCTGCTGGTAAAGTAAGCTATGTTGGCCAAGCTAAAATAGATGGTGTTCCAGGTACGGCTAGCCCAATACCAATTACGTTTAAAGATATCGCAGGGGCAAGTTGTGGCGCATTGTTACCGACTGGCAAACAAGTAGATTATATTAATAATGTAGCCGTGACTTGCATTGATAATGGTATGCCAGTGGTTGTTTTGAAGGCGGAAGACTTTGGCTGTACGGGCAAAGAAACTCGAGAGCAGTTGGAGCAAAATACTGAGTTAAAAGCGCAACTTGAATCCATTCGATTGCAAGCTGGAAAGTTAATGAATTTAGGTGATGTGAGTAACAAATCAGTACCAAAAATGACTTTAGTGAGTATGGCAAATAAAGGTGGTGTTATCGCTACACGAACGTTTATACCTCATCGTTGCCATGCATCTATTGGTGTGTTCGGTGCCGTGAGTGTTGCGACAGCGTGTACTTTACCTAACTCACCGGCTTATCACTTGGCTAAGTTGCCAAAAGGTAAGCATAAAACCATGTCGATAGAGCACCCAATAGGGGAAATGACTATTATTCTTGATCTCGATGATGATGGTATGCCAGCACATGCAGCAATATTACGAACCTCTCGCAAATTATTTGATGGTCAGGTTTTTTCTTCTCAATTAGTTAATTTATAGGTTTTCTCATGGATAAAAATTATCTTCCTTTTCATAGCAACCCAAGCACACCAACGTTTAAGCCACCAACGGGTGCTGTTGATGCTCACTGTCATGTGTTTGGCCCAGCAAAGGTTTTTCCTTACCATCCGGCCCGTAAATATACGCCTTGTGATGCATCTAAAGATCAGCTATTCGCTTTGCGTGATCAGTTAGGTTTTCAGCGTAATGTTATTGTGCAAGCCTCGTGTCATGGTACAGATAACTCAGCGTTAATCGATGCTCTTAAAGCCGCGAGCATTAATGCCCGAGGGGTTGCAGTAGTCAGTGGTGATATAACAACTGATGAACTCTATCAAATGCATTTGTCGGGTGTACGTGCGGTACGATTTAATTTTGTAAAACGCTTAGTTGATACCACTCCGAAAGAAGTGTTTTTAGCAATAGCCGAAAAGATAAAAGTCTTTGGTTGGCATATTGTGGTGTACTTTGAAGCACCAGATTTAGCTGAATTAATCCCGTTTTTAAAAGAGCTTAATACCATTATTGTTGTCGATCATATGGGGCGACCTGATGTTAGTAAAGGAGTTGAGCACGAAGACTTTCAACGCTTTATTCAATTAATGCAAGATAATGAAAATATTTGGACTAAAGTTAGCTGCCCTGAAAGGCTTACTCAGCATGCACCTGATTATAGCGATGTAGTGCCTTTTGCTAAGACCTTAGTAGAGCGTTTTCATGCACGAGTATTATGGGGTACAGATTGGCCTCATCCCAATATGAAGTCGCACGTACCTGACGACGGTCATTTAGTTGATATTATTCCACAAATAGCCACAACAATAGAGCTACAACAAGCTCTATTAGTAGATAATCCAAATAGACTGTATTGGTCGGAATGAGGGGAAATATGTCTTATTTAAATAATCCTAAGCCTATTGCTGGCACCACACTGTTTGATGGTAAAGCCGCTCGTAAAGGCTATAGCCTTAATAAAATGTGTTTTTCATTTAATGAGCAAAATGCTCGAGATGAATTCTTATCTAACGAAGGTGCTTATTGTGAAAAGTTTGGTTTATCGGTCAAACAAAAGCTAGCCATTAAAGAACGTGATGTATTAGGTCTAATAGACTTAGGTGGAAACATCTATTATTTGGCGAAATTTGTTGGGATGCTTGGTTTGAATATGCAAGATATCGGCGCAATGCAAACAGGTAAAACGGTTGAAGAGTTTAAAGCAATGTTAGCTAAAGCAGGAGAATAATAATGGCTAAAATAATTGGTGCAATAGGCACTTCTCATATCCCTGCAATAGGTAAAGCCATCGCCGGAAACTTACAAGAAACGCCGTACTGGAAAAATTTTTTTGATGGTTATAAACCAATTCATAAGTGGCTTGAAAATAATCAACCTGATGTTGTTGTGGTTTTTTATAATGATCATGGCCTTGATTTCTTTATTGATAAAAAACCAACATTTGCTATTGGTGCTGCAGCAAGTTATCAAAATTCAGATGAAGGTTGGGGTATTAAAACCATTCCTGAAGCGAAAGGTGACGAAGACATGTCATGGCACATTTGTAATGAATTAGTGGATGATGAATTTGATATTACTATTTGCCAAGAGTTACGTGTAGATCATGGTTTAACTGTACCGCTACAACTAATGTGGCCAGGTAACAATTATAGTCATTTAAAAGTAATACCGGTGGCAATAAATTGTGAACAACATCCTATGCCATCACCTAAGCGCTGTTTTGATCTAGGCCGCTCTATTGGTAAAGCTATTGAAAGCTATGACAGTGATCAAAAAGTACTTGTTTTAGGCACAGGTGGTTTATCTCATCAATTAGAAGGTGAGCGTGCCGGTTTTATCAATAAAGAATTTGATCTTATGTGTATGGATAAGTTGGTTTATGATCCGCAAGATATATTAGGTTATTCAATCCGTGATTTAGTGGAAATTGCTGGGGCTCAAGGGCCTGAGTTAAATATGTGGTTAAGCATGCGTGGCACTTTACTTGGTGATATTAAGCAACTTCATCATAACTATACGATACCAATTTCAAATACAGGAGCTGGAACTTTATTATTAGAGCAAAAATAAATTGCGCTAATATATTATTTTAAGTGAATAATATATTAATTGAACGATTGCAGAATATGCAGTCGTTTTTTATTTTTTGTGGAAACTAGTTCTTAATCCTCATAAGTTGGTGTTTTTCATTAGCGAACAACTATATTATTAATAGAGATAATAATTATGATTGAATGAATAAGTAAATGAAATTACCGACAATGCTCCTTGTTATTTTATTTTTTTATAGTAAAAATTTAGCCGCAAAACAGATACATATTGGCGTACCTAACATTATTCCTTTTGCAATAGATTCAACTGAAGGCACACAAGTAGACTGGTGGAAGGAGGTCGCCAAACGTAGCGGGTTAGACGTTAATATTCAAGTATATCCTTTGGCTCGTTTAAGAGCCTCATTAACTAACAACGTAATTGATTTAGCTATTTTTGGACCTGGAGCTATAGAGCAGAAAGGTGTGGTAGATTTATTGGAACATCAAGAAGTACGCTTTGTTATTTATCATAGAGATCATTCGAAAACTAAATTAGCAAAAATAAAAGGCTTAAATGTTGGTACTATTATAGGTGCATCAGGGGTTTATGAATTAAGCCAACAATACAATTTTGTAGTTACCAATGTTGTTTCATATTCGGCTTTAATTGATATGTATATTAAAGGTAGAGTTGATGCTATTTATGGTATACAAACTATTATTGAATATTATTATACCCAACGTATTAACACCTCTGATATGTTACCCAATGCGATACCGATAAAATCAGTTATTAATACGGTAAGAGCGTCTGAGGTATTCTATAAAAACCACCCTGAAATTATTATCAAAATAAAAGAAGTAGCTAGAAAAATGGTAGCTGAGCAATGGCAGTCATCTACTTTAAAAAAGGCTTAAATAATTAAATAATAAGGAAAAAACTTTGTGATTTAAACAGCCATCAGTGTTAATCATGGCTGTTTTAGATCTGTATTTAGGTTCTATTTTTAAGGTATTTTCATAAATACATTATTACTAATTACATTGACCAAAATCATCTGGTTCACTAATACCTTCAATCACTTCAAATGTGCCTGAAACCGTAAAATTTTGACGATTCCCTTCGGCATCTAATGGCGCATCGTTAATGTCAACGCCAAAACCAAAATCACCTTCAAATACTAAAGCACCATAAATTTTATTGGTAGCAAAGTTTAATGTCCAAATAACTGATTGGATACCAAGGTTAGTACCGTTTTCTCGCCAAGATACTTGTAGTATACCAGCATATACATCAGCTATTGCATATTGTTCTTTAGAGGTAGATGGAGGTGTGATTTTACCACCACCAAACGCGTCAGGGTATCGTGTTTGATTCCACACAAGCGTATTGTCATCACAAATAAAAGTGATGAACTCAGCACCCGCAAAAGCACCTTCAGTCCAGGTATGCTTGATAGTATTACCAGAAAAAGAAACTACTGCTGCGTTTTGTAATAGTTCTTCAACGCTTAGTTCATTTTGATCTGAATCATCAGAATTGCAAGCGCTTAATATTGTTGCACATAAAATTGCAGTGGTTAATCCAACTGTCTTTTTAGTTATTTTTTTTAAATAGCGTATATTGTTTCTTGTTAACAACATGGATTTTCTCCAATATAATATTTTGTATAGCTAAAGCTAATATTTCTAGCTAGGATTAGTCATTTACATTTACTAACTACAGGGTTAATCACAAGTACCAAATCCCGCCATTTCATTTATGCCTTCAATGAACTCGAACGTACCTGACACTGTAATGCTTTGACGATTACCTTCCTCGTCTAAAGGGGCGTTATTAATATCAAGACCAAAGCCAAAGTCGCCTTCAAAAACTAAAACGCCAAAAATTTCACCTGATTTTTCATTTAATGTCCATGAAACCGACTGAACCCCAAAGTTGGCGCCATTTTCACGCCAAGTAATTTGTTTTAAGCCTTTGAATATATCCGCTGAAACGTAATGTTCTTTCGATGAAAAAGGTGGGCTTATAAATTCGCCACCAAAGGCATCAGGGTAACGTGTTTGATTCCAAACGAGAGAACCATCATCACAAATATAGGTAGTAAACTCTGCACCCGCAAAGGCGCCTTTTTCCCATTTATGTTTTACCGTTTTACCAGTAAGAGTGAAGGTGGAATTGTTTTTTTTTGATGTGATTTCGTTCGCTGAAATTGTACCTGCAGATATTAAACTAACAAGTAGAATAACCAAGTAGCATAATTTTGATTGATTGACTTTATTCATTTTTAACTCAATACATTAGTGATTTTGGGCTTTCAGGGTAAGTATGATGAGAAGAAGTTACTAATCACTTAAAATCACATTTTGATGAGTTTTTTTGCAGCCATAAGAATGTGATTACTATTAGGCTAATCGCAATGAAAAAGGCTTTAAACAATGCACTAAGGCTTGAGTTTTTACTTCAAGGTACATATTCTAAAACACAATAGTTTTACAACGATTGTTGACTTAGTAAAAGTAATCATTTTCTCCCTCGATTTAAGGTAGCACTATGCAGAAATCACCACAGATAGCCTTAATAGGATTTGGGGAAGCGGGCAAAGCTTTTACACAAGGATGGCTCAGTAAACAATCGTGTGACATTAGAGCCTTTGATATTAAAACTCTTGAAGTAGAAACTCGCGACAAAAAATATAATGAGTATCAAAAATATAATGTTCGTGGTTTGGATGCTTTAAAGAAAGTAGTTTTAGGGGAAGAGTTCATTTTTTCTTTAGTCACAGCTAATAAAGCTTCAGCAGCAGCAGTGTCAGCAGCTCAGTATATTCAGCCTAAACAGTACTATTTTGATTGTAACTCTTGTTCACCGAACACTAAAAAAGCAAATGCCGAAATAATTGAAAAAATGGGTGGTTATTACATTGATGTCGCGGTGATGTCTCCTGTTGACCTTAAATTACACAAAACACCAATACTTATTTCTGGAACACGCGACCAAGAGGCATTGGCGATATTAAATTCACTAGGAATGGATGTATCTGTTATTTCCGGAGGTGTGGGGCAAGCATCGGTGATTAAAATGATTCGTAGTATCATGGTCAAGGGATTAGAAGCCCTTAATGCTGAGTGTTTATTAGCTGCACGTAAAGCAGGTGTTGAAAGTATACTGTTCGATTCTTTGTCGTCGATTTTTCCTGAATATGAAGAAAAGTCAACTTACATGCTAGAGCGCATGATACAGCATGGTGAAAGAAGAGCTGAGGAAATGAAAGAGGTTTCATTAACATTGAACGAATTAAGGTTACCTCATGAATTAACAGATGCTTCAGTGAAATGGCATCAGCAAATAGGTGAAATGGCCTTAGCCACTGATGAACATAAATTTAATAATTTTGCAGATGCTATTTTGCATAAAATTAAATGTAAAAATTAAAGGATAATATTATGAACGTATGTGTTGCCGGTGCTGCAGGTGCCTTTGGAATAAAACATTTAGATGCATTGCAATGTATTGAAGGTGTTGTGGTTACTTCTATTGTCGGTAGTAGTATTGAGTCAATTCAATCGTTAGCCAAACAACGAGGTATTGAGCATTTTACTACAGACTTAGCCGAAAGCTTGGCACGTGATGATGTTGATGCCATTATTCTCGCAACACCGACTCAAATACATGCGGCTCAAGCGATACAATGCCTTGAAGCAGGAAAACATGTCATGGTCGAAATTCCAATGGCAGATAATATTGAAGATGCTAAACGACTTGTTGAAGTACAAAAAAGAACGGGCTTAGTTGCTATGGCAGGACATACTCGTCGCTTTAATCCTAGCCATCAATGGATAAAAAATAAAGTTACAGCGGGAGAGCTCACTGTTCAACAAATGGATGTGCAAACGTATTTTTTCAGAAGAACTAATACCAATGCCAAAGGGGAAACGCGTTCATGGACCGATCATCTTCTTTGGCATCATGCTTGTCACACGGTTGATTTATTTCAATATCAAACAGGTGAAACGGTAAATAAAGTTCAAGCGATGCAAGGGCCCATCCATCCTGATTTAGGCATTGCTATGGATATGAGTATTGGTTTGAAAGTTGTATCAGGTGCATTATGCACCTTGTCTTTATCATTTAATAATAATGGCCCGTTTGGTACGTTCTTCCGTTATATTTGCGACAACGGTACCTATCTAGCACGTTATGATGATTTATATGACGGTAATGAAAATAAAATAGATTTATCCCAAATTGCAGTCTCAAATAACGGTATTGAGTTACAAGATCGTGAGTTTATTGATGCTATTACCCAAGGAAGAGAACCTAATTCCAGCGTGGCACAATGTCTGTCTGCGATGTCGACACTTGATAAAATAGAACAATGTTTAGATTAGCTCTATGCTCTTAATGAGTAGAAAAAGATTTTGACATGTAACTGCGCTAATTTACAATTTATAGCGCAGTTTTTTTAATTCTAGTTTTTAAGATCTAGTCTTAAACTGAGCTCTTAAAACTACTTGCCACTTTTCGTATGCAATCAAGAAATAGTTTGGCAGCAGGGGAAGGTTGAGTATTTTTTCTCATGGTAATACCTATGGGACGATATGTATCAGTCATTGCTACTGGCAAAATTGTTAATAATTGGCTTTTTATATCATAATATATTTGATGCTCAGAGAGTAAAGAGACTCTATCGCTGTCAATCAATAAACCTCGGACAATAGATAAAGAACTAGTTTTTATTGCATGTTGTGGCATTGATAAACCATGTCGATTCATCGTTTCTTCAAGTAACTTCCATGCAGGGGTTTGTGAAGAAGGTAAAACCCATTTTTGATCGGATAATTCGTTAAAAGATATTTGTTTTTTTTCTGATAATGGATGATCTTTTCGTGCAATAATCGACAATTTATCTTCAAAAAGAATTTCAGTGGTAATATCACTGCTTTCTTCTGATGAACGTACCGCGCCAATAATAAAGTCAATCTCACCACTCCTCAATGCGGCTTCCATAATTCCATACGGGCTTTCTAGCGTGGAAACATCAAGTTCAGGATAATCGATTAATAAATTATTAACTGCTTTAGGGATCAAAAAAGTACGAGTATAGGGCAAAGATCCTACTTTTACTGAGCCTGTGGTCACACCATCAATGTTATTTAAGTCTTCTAAACCATGGCGAATTTCAGTAAATGCTAACTTTACATGTTTCACTAAAATTATACAGTATGAAGTTGGGGTTAAACCGTTTGGTCCAGTATCAAAAAGTTTTATTTGCAACCATTGTTCCATTTGTCTTATTGAGCTGTATAAAGCCGCTTTTGTCACTCCTAAAAGATCCGCTGCACTATTAATGCTTAAGGCCTGATATAAGGCAATCAAAGCAGATAACCGTTTATAGCTTATCTCCATAGAGAAAATAGGAATATTTTGATATTTCCTAGTATTTGTAAAGTATTGTTCATAGATCTGGCCAGCTTTTTGAAATTCATTACTGGCAAGTAAAATCCGCTTATAAAGTGCTTCTCCATATGCGGTTGCCATCATGCCAGTAGAAAAACGATCGAAAAGCTGGTTGTTCAGAGACTCTTCAAGAGAAATCAAAGCTTTAGTTATAGCAGTTTGGGAGCGATTAAGTTCTATAGCCGCTTTGGTCATGTTACTACATTGCTTTATATATAGCACAGACTTCAGCTGACGAAGGCTAATTTCAGGAATGCCATTTGCGTCAAATGTCACAGAGTTATGAATTGTTCTATCAATGTTTTTCATTCTCTGAGTTTAGCTTTATTCATACCTAATGAAAATGTGTTTTGCTATGAGTAATATTTGATAGGTATGAAAAATAATTAACTGAAAGTGTTCTGCTTTTTAAAGGCGTTATATATATGGGAATAACTTTTTTGCATGGCTAGGAAAGTTATTTACATTGGCATATTGGTAGCGCGATTCATATTATTCGATTATTGAAAAGGCGTAAGCTTTTGAGTGTTAGTTTACAAAAACTAGTTAGCTCTAGCGTATATGTAATTAACATATTTTATGACTCATAAAACAATGAAAATATGAGGAAGCGTGTTTAGCACGTACTAGGAGGTAATCAAATGAAACATGTCGCTATTCGCCATATAAAGCGCTCACCAATAGATAAACTTACCATCTGTGGCCAATTCGGTGTGGCTACCATTCATGAGTCACAAGGACGAACAGGGCTTTTGAAATCTTATATTCGACCTATATACCCAAAAGCCAAAGCCTGTGGTAATGCCGTTACTGTGCTGGCTCAGCCTGGCGATAACTGGATGTTACATGTTGCTATTGAGTTGTGCCAACCCGGAGATATTCTCGTGGTTGCCTGTACAACTGATAATACCGATGGCATGTTCGGTGACCTATTGGCAACATCAGCAAAATCGAAAGGTGTGCGTGCATTAGTTATTGATGCGGGCGTTCGAGATATTGAGGAATTACAAGATCTCGACTTCCCCGTATGGTCACGTGCAATTTCAGCAAAAGGTACGGTTAAAAATACTTTAGGAGCTGTTAACGTTCCTGTTGTCTGTGCTGGGCAGTTAATTCATCCCGGAGATCTCATTGTTGCAGACTCCGACGGTGTTGTTGTTGTTGAGCGAACTAACGTTGATCGTGTTTTAATTGCAGCACAGCAACGAGAAGATAATGAAGAACAAAAGCGTCAACAACTAGCTTCCGGTATCTTGGGACTAGATATTTATAACATGCGCAGTCGTTTAGAAGCTGAAGGATTAGTTTATTTAGATTCAGCTAAAGATTTGGAGAATTTATCATGATCATTGATTGTCATGGGCATTATACCACCACACCTGACGAGCTAGGTGTTTATCGAGAACAACAAAAACAAGATTTATTAAGCAATAAAAACTTTGCCCATCAAAAAGGCATTATCAATATTTCTGATGATCAAATAATCGAAAGTTTGGAAAATGCGCAGTTAAAATTACAACGTGAACGTGGCACAGACCTAACCATTTTCTCACCAAGAGCCAGTTGGATGGGACATCACATTGGTAATGAATCAACCAGTAGATATTGGACAGAACATTGTAACGAACTTATTCATCGAATCACGGAGTTGTATCCGAATAATTTTGCTGGTGGCTGTCAATTACCTCAAACCCAAGGTGTCGATTTAGCTAGTAGTGTTATTGAACTTGAGCGATGTGTGAACGAATTTGGTTTTGTTGGCTTCAATCTTAATTTAGACCCATCCGGTGGTCACTGGAATTCACCGCCATTAGGAGATCGTTACTGGTACCCTATATATGAAAAAATGTGTGAATTAGATGTTCCTGCCATGATCCATGTTAGCGGTTGTTGTAATCATGCTTTTCATACCACAGGTTCATATTATTTAAGCGCAGATACAGTTGCTTTTATGCAACTGATGACGTCTAACGTAATGAAAGACTTTCCAAATATTAAGTTTATTATCCCCCATGGTGGTGGGGCTGTCCCTTATCACTGGGGGCGATTTCGTGGTTTAGCTGATATGCTTAAATTGCCCCCGTTAAATGAGTTAGTGATGAATAATATTTATTTTGACACCTGCGTTTATCATCAAGCCGGTATAGACTTATTATTAAAAGTTATTCCAGTAAAAAACATTCTTTTCGCTTCTGAAATGGTTGGTGCGGTACGTGGCATAGATTCAGAAACCGGACATTATTTTGATGATACTAAACGCTATATTGATGGTAATACCGAGTTAACTGCGATTGAAAAACAAGCGATTTTTTCAATCAATACACTAGATGTGTTTAGCAGATTAAAGATTAATTCACAGGGGAAATAAAATGAAAATATATCAACTTTATATAAATGGTGGTTATCAAACAGCTTCGTCAGGAAAAGTAGCCGACAGTTTAAACCCTATGACTGGTGAAGTTTATGCTCGTGTGGAACAAGCAAATAAATTGGATGCTAAAATGGCACTGGATAGTGCTAGCAAAGCTTTTGAAACTTGGAAAAATACGGGGCCAACCCAGCGAGAATTGATCTTGTTAAAAGCGGCTGACATTATTAGCCAAAGAGCCGATGAACTTAAAGAATTATTGATTGATGAATCGGGCTCTACCATATTTAAAGCGGGGTATGAAACCAGTCATACACCTAACTTTTTACGTAGTATGGCGGGAGAGTGTCGTCGAGTTACTGGGGATACTTATCCATCAGATTACCCAGGGGTTAAATCTTATAGTGTTCGTCGGCCATTAGGCATTGTGCTGGCAATTTCTCCTTTTAACTTACCCTTATTAATAGGTGTTCGTAAAGTTGGTTGGGCGATTGCTGCGGGTAACTGTGTCATTCTCAAACCATCAGAAGTTACTCCTGTTGTTGGCTTGAAGATTGCTGAAATATTTACTGAAGCAGGTTTGCCAGCAGGAGTACTTAATGTTTTACCTGCACAAGGGGAAGACCTAGGAGATGTTTTGATTGCAGACCCTCGAGTGAAAAAAGTAAGCTTCACCGGTTCAACAATGGTAGGACAAACCATTGCAAAAACTTGTGCAAATTATCATACCAAAGTGACGTTAGAGATGGGGGGGAAAAATCCCCTTATTGTATTGAATGATGCAGATATCGATTATGCGGTCAATACGGCGGCATTTAGTAACTTCTTCCATCAAGGGCAAGTGTGTATGAGTGGCTCTCGTATAATTGTTGAAGCTGGTATTTATGATGAGTTTGTTCATCGTTTGGCTGAAAAAGTTCATGGAATTAAATATGGTAACCCTCGAGAGGCCGACGTTATTGTAGGCCCGTTAATTCGAGCAAGTCAGCCTGAGTTTATTCAGGAGCAAATAGACTTAGCTGTGGCGAGTGGAGCTAAGCTTCTAGTGGGCGGTAGCTCAGAGGGAAGTGTTTATTTACCTACGCTATTAGTCGATGTCACTCAAAAAATGAGCATTTTTTCAACAGAATGTTTTGGGCCAGTTGCTAGTGTTATTAAAGCCAATGATCATCATCATGCTATAGAAATTGCCAATAATAGTGAGTATGGCTTGTCTGCTTCGGTACTGACAAATGACTTACAAAAGTCTATGTTGATGGTTGATTCGCTTGAAGCGGGCATGGTGCATGTGAATGGCCCAAGTATTCGTGATGAACCCGTTGTGCCTTTTGGTGGTGTAAAAAACAGTGGTTTGGGCCGAGAAGGAGGGAAATTTTCTATGGATGAATTTACCGAAATAAAATGGGTAACAATTCAAACTGGCCAGCAACAATACCCCTTTTAATTTAAGAGAAAATAGCCATGCAACATACGCAAAAATTAGGTGAGTTTAACGTTTCACCTATTGGCCTTGGTTGTATGAGTATGTCTCATGGCTACGGTGAGTCGAATAAAAAGTTTGCACAGAAAACCTTATTATCCGCATTAGATTATGGATATAATTTCTATGACACCGCGGCGCTTTATGGCTTTGGTGAAAATGAAAAGCTACTGGGTAAGGTACTAAAACCCCATCGTAATAGAATAATTTTAGCGAGTAAATGTGGATTAATTAAAGGCACTGATGGTAAACGAGCAGTTAATGGCCGTCCTGATATTATTCAAAAAACCTGTGAAGAAAGTTTAAAAAACTTACAAACAGAGTGCATAGATTTATATTATTTGCATAGAGTAGATCCACAAGTACCTATAGAAGAGTCTATTGGCGCTTTGGCTAATTTGGTTAAACAAGGTAAAATTAGGGGCATTGGTATATCTGAAGTTAATACTACTACTTTACGTAGGGCGCAACAAGAGTACCCTATCACTGCGTTACAGTCAGAATATTCATTGTGGACACGAAATCCTGAGCAAGGTGTTTTAGCGGCTTGTCGTGAGTTATCCATTAAATTTATTGCTTTTAGCCCACTTGCTCGCGGATTTTTAACTAATAAACTCAATTTTAAAACACACTTTTCAACACAAGATTTACGTTCGTCTATGCCGCGGTTTCAAGGGGATAATTATCTTGCAAATCTGCGTTTATTGACTGGTTTTAATGCTATTGCCAGTGAAGCTGCACGCCAGCGCAGCTCGCATTAGCTTGGCTGATGGCGCAAGGTGAGCATATCATCCCTATTCCTGGTACTCAGCACGAAGAGTTTGCTTTTGAAAATGCGCAAGCGGCTGAAATAGTCTTAAGTGCAAAAATTTTGCAGAAGCTTGATTATTTGATTAACCCAAATAGGGTTAAAGGGTTACGTTATAGTGAGGAGATACTAGCAACTATGGAAACATAGTATAGGTTGTGTCTTAAATTAATCATGCCTTTGGTTTTGCTACTTTTACTCCTATCACTTCATATGATGAAACAGATGTAGTGTTATGAGATGAGAGGTATTGGTAATAGCACGCCGTCAACGGTAAGTGCTTTATACGGTAGTAAAACACCACAAGTGACGTTAGCAATAGATCAAGATCAGCAAACGTTGTTTGTTCACCCTGAATTATACATTTTAGAAGTTGAATTTACTTGGGCTCCTGGGAATGATTTGTTAATACAAGGTGGTTTAGGTTTACAATCCACTGAAATTACTGAAGCCAGAGGTAGCAATAATGATGAAAAAGGTCATGGATTACCATTTGCTTCAGCCATTTCGTTTAACTTAGTTGTTTCAAAAAATGTTTATTTTGAAGAAAGCTATTGAACGTTTCGAGCGGGCTATCAATATAGTTCTTCGCCTAAAGCTTATGCAAAAGAAGTAGATTACGTTAATGAGTAAGATGAAGTAAATCGAGTAAATGCATGTATAACCTATATCTTTGGTGATAATGCTCAACACGAAGTCGCTTTGTGTGGGGATTTAGCTAAAAATGAAACTTGTTCATATAAATGGGATTTGTTTGCTTTGCCAGGCACATCTTACTGTGTAGCCAATGACGCTAAAGCGTTCTACGGATTATTAATACGTGTTTCTTTCTAAACCGATACACGCTGAGCTTGATTGTTAAGTTTATACCACCAATTTACTGTTGTAGGTTGATGGTTTTTTATTGGAATGTACAAACATTACAAATGTTGCTTCTATACAAATGTTGCTTCTAAATAGAGAGTAAGTTCTATATTTACCATAAATTGGCATGCATGCACCTTCAAGTTGTTAATCCTTCCACATATAATTTTATCTATTATTTTTTGAAGGACATATTTATGAAAAGCACACTGAAAAACGTACTTTTAACTTCGACCATCGCTCTATCAATAATATCTTTATCTGGGTGTGGTGGTAATAAGGAATCAACTATATCAGAACGAGAAAGAAGTGTTTTAGCGTTATTAAAAAGCATTGAGACAGGTGAGCAGGAACCCGCTTCAATAATTAATCCTAATCACTATATTCAGCATAATTTAGCGGTAAAAGACGGGCTATCAGGGTTTGCTGAAGTTTTGGCTGCTTTACCCGCAGGAAGCGCTAAAGTTGACGTGAAACGTATTTTTGAATTTGGGGATTATGTATTTGCCCATACAGAATATAACTTTTTTGGCCCTAAAGCTGGATTTGATATTTTTCGTTTTGAAAATGATCTAATTGTTGAGCATTGGGATAATCTTCAACCTATAGCTGAACCTAACCCAAGTGGTCACACACAGTTCGATGGTGAAACAGAGGTTAGAGATATAAGTAATACTGATGAAAACATTATGATAGTCAATGAATTTGTTGAGTCTATCTTAATTAATGGAACTGGTGATATAACAGGATATATCGGAACGGGTGTAGGTGATTATATTCAGCATAATCCTAGTGTTGCTGATGATTTAGATGGGCTGTCATCAGCATTAAAAAACCTTGCAGATATGGGAACACCTATGGTTTATTTCAGGCGTCATATAACGTTAGGTGAAGGTAACTTTGTTTTAGCCGTTAGTGAAGGTGAATTTTTAGGTGAGCATGTTGCCTTTTACGATTTGTTTAGACTAAATAAGGGAAAAATTGTTGAACATTGGGATGTTATCGAAACGATTCCAGAACAGAGTCAATGGGTAAATGAGAACGGTAAGTTTGGTTTTACTAAATAAACTTGTCATTTAAGCATATTTCATGTTGTTAAGTCATAATCATACGCTTAATCGGAAGGTCACCATTAAGCGTATACACAAAAGGCAGGGACATGGCATAACTCATATGGCGTTAATAAATTTCGGATCTAATATCAGAGGTAATTCGAGGGTTGGTTGGCTCATGATTTATAAAATTTGTTTTTTTGATTTCTGGACCTTACAACGTGCTTGTAACACCAATTTACTGTTGTAGATTGATGTTTTTTAGAGGGCGATCAAAATTCTGTGTCAGCTTAAATTCTTAAATATCAAGTACGCTGTCTAAACGCCACTCAAAACAATTCGTTAGTTGAGATAAACAAAGGCTCCAATTGCATATTGGCACTGTCCATATCTCGGCGGCGTTTAATATGCCAACATAAAGCAGCTTAACAAGCTATTTTCATTCGGGAAAACACCTTTCGCTTTCGTCAGTTTTCTAAACTGCCGACGTACGGCCTCAACAGCGTCTTTCGTATAAATCACTTTGCGAATATGCTCTGGGTACTTGAAGTAAGCCGATAAATTATACCACTTATTACGCTAGGAGTTAATCACCAATAGATAAGAGTTACCCCATCTAACGTCAAGTTCATCAAAGGCTAACTCTGCTGCTTTCCTTGTTCGTGCTCGATATATCGTCTTTAAACCCGGGATGTATGCTTTTTGATTTTTAAACGCGGCATACTTCATTGAGTTCTGTATTTGATGAACGATACATAATTGAATTTCGGTCTCTGATTTGTCATGTCATTCCTGTTTTTACTAGCTTACTAAAATGACAAAGGTTTTTGAACACTATCGGTTTTTATGTTTAACTCGCCTTTAATTACACTAATTTGAGTTGTTTTTTAAGTAGCTGACACCAACTAATCAGATGTCCTATTTCATAAACCTTTCCATAGTCGTAATTTTTACTTATTTTGGCATTAATTCTCTTTACAATATCCAGCCATTGTTCAATCAAGCGTTTTGTCTTGATGTTGGTATTTATGTAAGTTATTAATAATTATGTGCTCATGAAAATACATCATTATTAATAACTTAACAATTAATGCAGTGTACTAATTGTTTTTATCAGTTGAAAGACTAGGTGTTTTCTGAATTATACCAAATCAGATTATCCATATAGTGTTTTTCAGCAAAAGCTAGTTATATGAGTAATTATTAGGCTTATATTTACTTTTACAATGGTGAGTTATCTGAATATGCTCCAGAGAGCGTTAATGGCCATTGATAACTTAGTATATGAATTGGTTATATTAAAGAAAGAGCTTATAAAAAATCATAAAAAGGCCTTGAATCGTTTTATTATTCAAGGCCTTTTGAAATATTTTATTTAAAGTTGACAGTTAAGTAAAATGTCTACTAGAGTACAAGACCCAAATTAACAGATACCTTTTGTAGAGTTGGCATATGCCAAGTTTTAATAATTAAAACTAATTTACGATTATTCAAAATTATAACTAAAGCTTAATGCTATTTCTCTTGGTGCGGCTGAGCTACCAAATGCATAAGGTTGTCCACCAGGTACGGGAATACCAAAACTTAACACCGCTTCTTCAGTTAAATTACGTCCAATCAAGCTAATTGAGTAGTCATCACCTGAACTTAGTTTCAATGAGGCGTTCACCAGTGTATAAGCATCCTGTTTAACCTCTTCATCGAGCTCTTGGCTGCCATAATATTCACTAGAATATGCAACATTAATTAATGTAGATAGCTCCCAGTCACCGTCAAGTTCCATGATATATTGAGCAAAGACATTACCTTTATGTTCAGGTGCAAAGATTAACGGCTGACCACTAATATCACAGTTACCACCAACACCTATTTTGCAACCAGCTAAACCAAAAGAGTCATAAGTTGCATCAGTGTATGCATAGGCTCCGCCAAAACTCAAATCACCTGTCGCATACCAATTCCAATCAATTTCAATACCCTGACTCGTAACCTCTGCGGCATTTTGAACGACAAAACAAAAAGCACCTTCACCACATTCAGTATCAGTGCCAACACGCGCTACTTGTAAATCATCCATTTGCATATGAAACATAGCAACATTGATATCTAAGTTTTGATCAAATAATACTGTCTTAATGCCAATTTCATTCATAGTTGATTCTTCAGAATTGAATTCAACATTATTACCTGATTTAATAGATAAGCGGTCACTGAAACCACCAGTTTTATGACCTTGAGCATAGGTGTAATATAGATTTAAGTCGTTTTCAGCTTGCCATGTTAGATTAAAGGATGGCGTAAATTTGCTTTCACTTCTTGATGCAGCAGGAAAATCTACCTCAGTTAATACATTATCAGAATAATATTCGCTAGCTCGATAAATAAAATCAAAATCTTTATCTTCTGTACTAAAACGGCCACCAAAGCTAGCGGTTACATCTGATGTGAAGTGCCATCGTAACTGGCCAAATAGAGCCGCCGTTTTAGTATCTAATGTCCAATTTTCATCGCGGTCAAATTTCGGTCCACCACCCGCTAGCAGTGGGATATTAAAATGATCACCTTGATCTCTTGCCATCTCAACGCTATCTAAATATAAACCTACGATGTAATCAAATTTTTCACCTGGTTCCGCGGTAGAGGTGATACGAAATTCTTCACTGATACTTGTGTAGTCTTCAATACGCGTTGCTTGGAAAGCACCCCCAAGAATACCTACGTCAACGGAGACAAATTGATCATGATAACCATATGTTTGGTAACCAGTAATTGACGTCAATGTTGCAAAACCTAGGTCATGCTCAACTTCAAGTGTCATGTTTTGATAATCTTGTTCACGTCCTGGACAAAAGTTATTCGCTTCTTCAGCATTACAATCGAGATCACCTTCCCAATTTAAGGTATCTTCAAAACCTGGAGATTTTACTACGTATTTGTCGTATTGAGCTGGATTTCTATTACGATCAAACCCGAGGATTTCCATTGAAATTTGCCCTTCAGTTTCATACTCTGAATACTCTAATTTAAGTTTTACATCAGTGTCAGCACTTGCTTCCCATGCAAATGTGGTACGTATACTATAATCTTTACGATCAGAGCCATTTGGTCCATCTAAGCGATTAATAACATAGCCGTCTGCATCACGATGCCTTATGGCAACTCTCGCATTAACATCATCGGTAAGTGCACCTGATATAAAACCTTCTAATTCGTAAAAATTTCCGGTAGTGCTATAACCACCGTAACTTCCTTTAATATTTGCTTCAAAATAATCAGTTGGCTCATTACTCTTTACAACTAATGCACCTGCGACAGTATTTTTACCAAATAATGTTCCTTGTGTACCACGTAATACTTGTAAGCTTTCAACATCCATGAAGCCGAGAGAACTAGTAGTTGCACGGCCCATATAGACACCATCAACAAAAGTTCCTACAGATTGCTCAATGATTTGTGATATACCTGAGCCTAATCCCCTGACATAAAGATTAGGTAGAATAGGGTCACTTGAAAACTCAAAATTGGGTATAAAAGTAGAAGCATCTCTAATATCAACTACGGCCAAGGCTTCTAAATCTTCAGAACTCATCACTGCCACAGAAACAGGGACCTCTTTAATGCTTTCAACCCTTTTGGTTGCAGACACAATGATTTTTTCAATCTTATCATATTGTTCTTCACTTTCTTGAGCATAAATAGGCACTGAATGCAGTACAGATGCAATGGCTATAGCAATAGGTGTAAATTTCTTCATGTGAACTCCCCATGTTTTTATGAATTTCATATTTTAATTATTTTTTTGCACATAAAGGTTAACTAGACAAAAATGTTATACCCAATGAGAAAAGGTAAAACATCCATCAATTAAATTTATATGAAAATATCTTAGTAAAAGAGTACAGGACACTTCATTTCATTTTTAAAATAAAAGGCGACGGGATATTTTTGGTGAATTGTCTGTAATTAATTGTATTTTTATTCACTGAGGCTGCTTCATACCAAGGTAATTAAATGCGTGATCAAAATTCAATGATGATAAAGGTTCAAGTTCAAGGCATGTGATAGAGTAATAGCTAACTATGGGGTTTGAACATAATGCAGAAATTGGATATTTAGATTATTTTAAGATGCTCAATAAATTAGTCCGTTTGGTATTAGCTAATGATTGATATGTTTATTAATTGAAGTAATAGTTTTTCATATGCAAACAAATAATATTCTTTATCTTTTTTCTAATTAATAATTGATAATATTTTAGTCTTTTTCACAGAGAAGTATTAAAATTATGACAACTATCATTAACATTTATTCATTCGTTTTCTTGGTAGTATTACCATCATTTTTATTAAACGTTTCTGCAGAAACTATTCATAAGGCATATGAAATGCCTGTTCTCTTTGATAAGAATACGCCACAACAATTTGGTACCCACCTAAACGGACCAGGGGATAACTACAGATATACTTTTATTCTTCAAGATCAGTATGCAAAAAGTGATAAATACAGAATAAGTAAAGCTACTTTTGGTGTGCATATATTAGATGGGGATTATCATAAAGATACGGGTGATAGCACACCTGAGTGGGGGAAAATCATAATGGATGGAGAGGCAAGAAAATGGATTACACTACCTTTTTTGGATAAGAACTACAAATTAAATAAAACTTCAACTTTATCTAAATTTTATGAAATAGAAAGTGATATGGAAAACGATGGTCTTCCTCCTTATATATTTGAAGTGACAGACTTAATACAAGACCATAATTTACGAATTGAAATAACTAACCTAAGAAAAGACGGTAGCATTTCTGGCACTTCTCCTTTCGGTGGCTTCCAAGTACTTAGAGTTGGGCTTCACGTTTGGTGGGAAAAAATTGAATAAGCTAATTTACACTTTTCCATCTAAATAGTGTTTTTAAAGGAAGTTTTGGCCTAAATTATTAAGCAGCTTCTTTATATTGCTCTGAATTTAACACCTCAGAATCTATTGGCTTCCAGCTTTTCTCTTCTTTCGAGCATCGCTCTGGATGTTCATTGTTGTCCCATAAAAAACTCTATGACCCACTATAGTGCTTCTTCTAAAGATTTAAAACGACGAGGATAATATTTTACTGTTCTAAACAGTGATTCTGAATACGGGATATCATTATTCGCCATTGAACTGCCTCGTGAGGTATTAACTTACCGTTCCCTGATTTAATTGAGACGAAAAATAGTTACACAGAGGGGGTAGCGTAAATAAAAAAAAATTTCATCATTAACTCTCTTATTCAATAAATAATAAAAGCAAAGATACCGCGTCGCAAGAGGCGATATCTTTTAAAATCATACGATTAATTATAAATTACCAAATTTACCGTTAGTATTCTTCCATTGTTCTTTTGGAATAATGGTTTCCATTACGTCCCAATGTTCAACAATTTTTCCATTCTCAACGCGAAATAAATCGTAAAATGAAGTTGCTTTATTAGCAAAAAATCCTTCACTGATACTCAGTACAAAATTACCTTCGCCCAGTACTTTATGATTTGTGGTGTATACCATTTTAATACCGTTTTTAGCCATTGCTTCTAATGCTTGGCCTAAGCCTGATAAACCGTCAGCTATCATGGTATTGTGTTGATAGTAATTATCGCCATCAAAAAATGAACTTAATTTATCAAATTGAGCTTTAACTAAAATGGTATCAACAAAGTTCGCAACTAAGGCCTTATTCTCTTCTGTTTTATCTAAATCTGTAACTTGTGTTGGACCATCTATTTGAGTGCGACCACTTGGATTAGGTTGTACCGATTTCTCATCTAAGTTATCCCAGTGTTCAACAATTAAACCGTCTTCAAATTTAAATAGATCAAAGCCAATTTTAGGACCAAAAAAGTTGTAGTCAGTGTGAGTGAAAACATAGTCGCCATCACTAAATGAACGTACAACATTCACCTTGGCACTATTTTTAGGTAATGCTTGTAAAACAGCACCAAAGCCAGCTAATCCATCACCAACGGCTAAATTGTGCTGAGTGTATTTTGTTGGGTTTACATAACCCACTGCTGTTTGATCACCTGTTTCAATACTGTTAAGTAAGGCAACGGTTTTTTCTTGATTTGATAAGTTCATAATATTACTCGAATTTGAAGGAGTGGTTCCAAAGGCTGTTACTGAAAACAGTGTGACAGTTAGTATCGTTAATAGCTTTATTTTCATGTTGTTTTCTCAGTTGATTAGCTTGAATTAATGATACGTTGCGTGTAAATATTAAACAGGTTAGTTAAGTCCTTAAAATGGTAAATATCTAACCTTTTATAAATTTTTTAAATTGAGTAGGTGTAAGTAATGTATGTTTTTTAAAATACTTCACAAAGTTAGTAACTTCATCAAAACCAAAGGCATATGCGAGTTGCTGTATTTGAATGTTATCAACAGCAAGTTGGCGTTTGGCTTCTAAAATTGTATGTGCATCAATAAGTTGCTTGGCGGTTTGATTACTTGCCAACTTGCAAATTTGATTTAAGGCTTTATAGGTAATATTTAGTACTTTTGCGTATTGAGTAGCTTCTCTTGTTTTCTTAAAGTTCAGCTCTATATTTTTGATAAACAGTAAAAATATTTTGCTTCTTGACTCACTAATATATTGAGTATTCTCTTTTGGACGTGCATCAATTAATTTTGTTAATAATGTTGCTAACATTAATTGTAATAGGTGTGAACTCGGCTCTAGATTATCTTGCTCTTTTTCAATTTCAGATAAGAACACTTCACAGCTTTCATTTAACAACGGTGTCAATTTAAATGTAGGTGAATAATTATTACTTAAATGACTGGGAGAAAATATTGAGAGCCTCATATTAGAAAGTAGTGCATCTAAAAAGCCATCAGTGAAAATGATCAGTTTTCCTTGGGGTTTATTAACATGATCAAATGCTTGTATTTGATTCTTATTAATAAAAATGACACTGCTTGACTGTACAGGGTAATGATTAAAATCAATAAAATGTGAGCCTACGCCATCGGTAATATATAAAAAACAATTAAAGTTACAACGATGAGGTAAAGCCGAATACTTTTGCTGCGTAGCAGATCTGTTGTAAAGTTCTTGTAATTCAAGTACCTCTACGCCGACATCTTTATGGGTAACTGGTTTAAATTGAATACTTGGGATTTTCATGTCATTAATATTATTCACTACAGCAATCTCTTGATCAGCATAATGCAATTTTTTATTAAAGATAAAGCACTTAATAGCATTATTCATAGTTTAACAAAGTAACTTTATATTCAGCAATAATACAGGATAACCGCAAATATCATTATCATTAACTTATATTTTTTGAACCCAATAGATAGGTTAAAACCGTTTTTATTTCTCGAGGTGCTTCTAACACAGTGAGCTCATAAGTAATTTACCAGTGTACTTTTATAAACATTGTTTATGGTGCGTTTCAAGTTTGTAATCTTGAGTATTAAGTCTGTAACGCAGAACACGATAAAGAGTTAATGTTTGAGATGCAACAGAAGTAGTTGGCTTTCTAAAGCGGTTTGGGGGCGAATGTATGGTCCGCCTCAATATTGCAAGTAATAATATCGATAACGTAGTTGGTTTGCGCTAATGTATTCGGAGTCTTTTTGGGTTACCAATATATTAGCCCCAGCTCCACGATGAGATCCGCGCTAGATTGTCCTCAAAAGCGCCAAAGCACACTTATAAAGTTGCTGTTCCGCCCCACAGGTCTTCAATCCAGTGGTCTAACCGTTGTGTCATCTTTATCATCATTTGCAAATCAGGCTTGCACTCTAACTTCGAATGCTTGTTTGGTTGAAAGTACCGACCATGCGATACGTGCTAGTTTGTTCGCTAAAGCGACTACTACGACGTTAAATGGTTTTCTCGATAATAATTCTAATATCCAATTTCCGAAAATAGCTACAGCTTTTTCAGGCCTAACAAGAACAGCTCTTGCACCCTGAACGAATAATTCACGTAAGCCTTTATTCCCTCGTTTGCTTATACCTAGTAATGTAGGCTTTCCTCCCGTTGTAAACTGACGAGGCACCAAGCCAATCCAGGCGGCTAAGTGCCTCCCATTTTTGAAATCAGCAACGTTACTTATATCAGATAAGCAACGACTAGCGGTTAGAACTCCCACTCCAGGGACCGTTTTGAGTAGTTGAGCTCGTTCATCGTTGTTCACAATTTCTTTGAGCTTTTTATCTTGAGTTAAAATAAGTTGATTAAGTTTTAGGTAAAAGTCATGGTGGTCTCTTAATTCTAAAAGCAACATTGGTGGTATTGGCTCGCCATGCTCAGCTAGCCATTGGAATAATGTTTTCATTTTTGCATGAGATTTTGGAAAAGCCATGCCAAACTCTAATAAAATTGATCCGATACGCGACATACATGCCGTTCTGTCTTTTAGATAGCTTGAGCGTATTCGTTGAATGACTGATATCACTTGAGATGATTCAGTTTTAACGCTGACAAAACGCATAGTTGGGCGAGTCGCTGCTTCAGCTATGGCGTCAGCATCAATGAAATCATTTTTGTTTGTTTTGACATATGGCTTAACATACTGCGGCGGTATGAGTAGTACTTTATGTCCAAACTCTTGGCACTTTCTTGCTAACCAATGAGAGCCACCACAAGCTTCCATAGCAATAGTTGTTATCTCTGAAATAGAAAGAAATTGAATTAGTTTCGGACGACTAAATTTTTTGCGATAAACCTCTTGTCCAGATAAGTCATGGCCAACAAGGTGAAAGGTAGATTTTCCTATATCAATTCCAAGAATGTTAATAGTAGACATGATGATTCTCCTCATTTAATAGTCTGCCCTAAGTATAGATTAGGGGAGGCGGACCATCTCATTAGCGCCATCGACGTAATGGTCTAAATTTATTTAAAACTTAAATCATTCCAATGTCTGCTTTAGGGATTTGAGATCTAACGACATGTAAATATTTTAAGCATAATTTCAGTTGTGAATAGATGTACGAATGTTTTATAAGTGCTTTTAATTCCACGATGGTTATCTTTTCTAAAGCCAGCAATCGTTTTAAAGTCTGGAGATAAACGTTCCGTGAGCCACATAAGTTCAACATTACGTTGTGTTTCTCGCTCTAGACATCGTGACGACTGAATTCTGTTTAAATAACCATAGCTACAAATCTTGAGTAATATGGCGGGATGATAACCAGGTCGGCCAGTTGCTTTAGATTGAACACCTTTGAAACCAAGGTTTTCTAAATCTAAACCATCGACAAAATCGTCAAGCATTTCTGGAAAAAGGGTTACTTGGAAGCGAGATGAACCTTTAATATTACGTGACATACAGCCAATATATAATCAATTAATCTAATGAATATTATAGCAAATGCTGAGTGATATATTATCTTGTTTTGAGATTGATCATAAGTATTCGGTGCTTATTCGAAAAAGTGATCAAAACGTTTTCACACAGTCTGTGCACTCAGTTGACCTAAAGAACAACCAGTAGCTAACTTCCGGTTTGCGCACAAAGTGATCGTTAATATTTCAAGTGAGAAAGACGGTAATGGTGGCAGAGCCTCACCCTTATGATGAATGACAGGAAAATAAACTGCCATAAATGGTAAATTTCAATCTTTAAAATATTTATACCCAAACCACTTGAAGATGCATTTAACAAATAGCGCTAACTAAAATATTTTTTGCCAAAACATAGCAGCATGCTAAAAACCACAATATCACCATTATTTCAGCAACTTAGATTGACTCACAAATACTATTAATCTAGGTTTTTTCTATTTTCATCCGTTTTTAGATTTTTAATAAGATTTTATTTGCTGAGGTTTTCATTATTAGGCTCTCATTAAAAAGGAAAGCTAAATGAAACTGAACAAGTTAAACAAACTAATAGTTCCGCTATTTTTATCAGTAAATAGTTCTGCACTTTATGCCAACGAGAATAGCAGTGAGTTAATTGAACCTATTATGGTTACCATTCCTGCGGGTAGCTTTCAGATGGGTGATAGCAATGAAGAAGATGCCCAACCTATTCATACCGTAAGCTTAAGTGAATTTAGCTTAGGGAAATATGAAGTTACCGTAAAAGAGTTCCGTCATTTCGTCGAAGAGTCTGGCTATAAAATGCCTTCTCAATGTATCCATCAACTCAATGGTTGGTTTAATTACGGCAAAACCGACGGCACTTGGGAAAACAATTCGCTCAATACCAGTGATTTTCAACCGGTCAATTGTATTGGCTGGCAAGCGGCTAGTGCGTATACCCAATGGCTAGCAAAAGAAACCGGGCGACCCTATCGTTTACCGAGTGAAGCTGAATGGGAATATGCCGCTAGAGCAGGTACAAGCAGTAAATATTACTTTGGTGACGATCCTGAACAAACCTTAGTGTGTGAGTATGAAAATACCGCAGACTTAACCGGTGAAAATATTTTGCAACGAGATAGCGGAACCAGCTATGTGAATTTTTTTAATGGTAAATCAAACTGCGTTGATCACTCGGCTTATGCAAGTATCGTTGGCATGTATAAACCTAACCCTTTTGGTTTGCACGATATGGTTAGTAATGTGGTTGAGTTTATCGCTGATTGTTATAAAGATAACTATAAAGATGCCACAAATGATGGCCAGCCGTGGATAGATGACGTTTGTGAATTTCGGGTAGCGCGAGGAGGCAGCTGGCATTGGAATACTTTCTCAGTTAGCCAAAGAGGTGTCATGGGTGAAGACTTTGTTGGCGCAGTAGAAGGGTTTCGAATTGCACTTGATGGTGCAACACCGACTAAATCGAACAACACTAAGAAATTTATTAAGCAGTTAAAAACGGCTCAACGAAGCGAAAAATTAGGGCGTGATGCTATGTTGCCTTATCCAGACACGGTAACCAACTTAACATTACATCAAGAAAATGGTTTGGTTGTTTTAAACTGGGACAAGAGCCCGCAAACTGACATTGAGAGCTATCGAATCTATAGAAATGCAGCCACCGGCAGTAGCTTTAAATTGTTAGCGTCGAATATAATCGAAACGACATTTAAAGATGCCAACACTGACAGTCATCAATATGAATATACCGTGGTGGCGGTTAGGCATCACCAACAAAGCGACTATAGCAATACGGTAAAAACTCAAGCCTCGTGGGTGTATGCACCTGGAAGAGTGGAAGCGGAAGCCGCAGCTGAACTTACTGATTCCGGCGTAGCGAGAACCTCTGATATCGATGGTAAGTTTAATTTAACGGGGTCTGTAGGTATTGGTGATAAAGCGATAATGCACTATCAGCTTGACGTTGCAGAATCAGGACATTATTACCTTAGCTACCGCCTGGCAGCGCCTCGAGACACTAAAGGCTTTGCGATATTAGTCGATGATAAAGAGTTGGCCGTAGAAAAAATAACGAATACTGGAGGTTACAATGAATGGCAAACGCAAACAGGCGCTAAAGTTTACCTTGAAAAAGGTAAACACAAGCTAACCTTGCAATCACTTGATAGTAACTGGAAGCTAAATTGGATTAATCTTCAGTTAAATTAAGCTTGAATTGCATTAACTTCAGTAAAATACAAAGTGAAGTACCAAGTAAAAAGGCAGTAGTATTGCTGCCTTTTTTATGGATTAAGTTAGGGGGCTGTTATAGGTTCAGCGCTAATAGCTTTTCTTCATTATTACGTCGCCAATAGGCTGTCGACTTTTCATCAATGTATTGCAAATAAAAATCATAATTTACTTGGCTGCTTTTTGTGCTGCACATAAGTAAAGCCATATCCAAACTAAGATCAATATCACCCGCCAGCTCAGCTTGTTCAAAGGTACGTTGAGCATGAGTGACAAAGGCATCATCATTTTTTTGCGCTTGCGCTAACAAGGTTCTCAAGTAAGAGTTCTGCGCGTTATCCTTAGTGAGATCACTGATAAGTGCCTGAGCCTCTATCAGGCGGTTTTGACTTATATAATACTTCATCAATTGTTGGCGACTGTTTTGTGCTGCCCAAAAATCAGGTGTCAACTTGGCAAGTTCTAATACTTGTTTAAAATGCGGTGCTTTGTCCTGAGGGCTTTTAGCGAAAATAGCGTAATGATACGGCACTATCGCAAAGTGATAACTCGGTAATTGGTAAGCCTTCATCTTGTTTTCAGCTTGTCTTAAATAAAGGTACTTGTCATCTTCTTGATGATTTTTATAGGCTAGTACCGATAAATAAGTTAAGGCACTTAACTCTCGTTGCTTATCTTGAGCATCAAAAGCCAACTGTGCAGATTTAAGTAGACTTGCCTTAATGGCTTGGTAATTAGCCTGGTTATGCTCTATCCAAGACCGTGCAAACCAAGCGTCGGCTTGTCGAGTTAGATCATTAATTTTTTGAAACTGCTCGATAGCACGGTCGAGCTTATGGGCACTTAAATCAAACAGCTCTTTACGCGTTAAAATTTGACTTTGAAAGAGTAAGGCATTGCCGACATATTGTGCGTTGTTTTGCGAAGCCGACGTGTTTTCTAACTTATTAGCCATCACCATCGCTTTATCTAGCTCTCCTAGTCTTAGGTAAGTCTCGGTTAACTGACCAAGGATAATAAGGTCATTTGGTGCTTGTTGATGCGCAATAGATAAGTTTGCTTGTTTTAGCTCTGGCGCTTGCACTTTATTCAGCAGGTTATAAATAACGCCCTGCTGTAAATGTTGTAGCAGCTGCTTCAAAACCGCTTGCTGATCGACGCCTGAAATTTGACCTTGCCAATCAGAAAATGGCCCTTTTAAGATAAAATCAAGATACGTTTGTTGGTTATAGCTTCGAATAGAGCCAGATAAAACTAATGGGTGCTCATCGGCTAACAGAGGGTATTCCAACTCCACTGACGCCTGAAAACTTGCGGTATTTAACTGAGATAATTCGGTGAAATCAAAGTGTTCATTATCATCAAGCGTAACAACCTTGGCTTCTTGTTGATCACTTATCGGGATATAGGCGATATTAATAACAGCGCTTGTCTCTTTTTGAGGTGATACCGGCATTAAATTAATCGCCGCAATGATAACGAGAACTAAACTCGCTAAGGCAATGACTAGCCAATGATTTTTAATCTTCGGCTTTACTAAAGTACTTGCTTGTTGGTGGGGTATATTTGAATTGATACCGCTTTGTACCTTTTCAGTATCAACATGAATAGAATTAACTTCAAGCTGCCATTGATAACCTCGTTTTGAAAAGGTTTTAATGGCTTGATTACCGAAAAGGCTTCTTAGGTGACTAATGTTTTGAAAAACAGCTTGTTCCGACACCACTTTGTCTTGCCAAACATGCGATAGAATATCTTCTTTACTAACAACATTATCTGAATGTTCAATAAGTAGCTTTAGAACTTTGGCTTCATTATGTCGAATAGCCAATGTCTGACCATTTTTTTTAAGTACTAAACTTGTACTATCAAATTCAAAATCATTAAATTTATAACGCATTGTTTTTATTAAAATAGCTCATCTGATTATTTGTTTCATGCACATACTAACGCATTAACTTTAGAAAATCCTAATTACCCTGCACAAGGAAATAACTCCAACTTGCCAACAACAATAGCCAAGGCAGTATTGAAAATACCGTTAATCGACGTGGTAAATCTGTCGAGTTATTATCTACTGATTCCTGTACAGCAGAGCTTACTGAGTCAACGTTAACTGAACGATTTTTTTTACGTTGTTTATCTCGTTCCCTTGCCTTAGCTTTTTGTTGCTTTTTATATTCGCTAATGCCCTTTTCAATGCCTTGAGCAATCAATTTAGTTTGCTCTTTGCTTTGCGCTTTTTTTTGTGAGCCTTTAGCAATACGCATAGCTTCACTTTGAGTTTCGCTTGAAACTTGAACCGTCAAAACTAAAATCCTTAATCATTTTATTAGTGATTATATAATGCCATTAATCTTGCTAAACTATCAGCAAAAGTTTTTAGTGCCACCAACTAATCAATAATATAGAGAACAGCATGAGCGATTTACTTAGCACCGCAAAAAACCAAATTACACAAATGTTATCAATGCAAAACGCCATGAATTCACGTGTGAGCGAAACCTGGCGAGATAACAATTATGAATGGTACCGTGCCATTTGGGTTGAATGTGCAGAAATGCTAGATCACCATGGTTGGAAGTGGTGGAAACATCAAGAAATTGACGTTCCACAAGTACAATTGGAACTGGTTGATATTTTTCATTTTGGCTTAAGCTTACGACTGATGACTGGCGATTCGATTGCTGATATTAGCCAGACCTTAGCAACAGAATTAACCCAAAGTAGTGATGAAAAAGATTTTAAGATTGCACTAGAAACGCTTGCCTCAAAAGCGGTAACGCATAAGGCATTTGATGCTGTAGCGCTTGCTGACTGTATGCGTTTAATGTCGATGGACTTAAACGAACTGTTTCGCCAATATGTCGGTAAAAACACTTTGAATTTTTTCCGTCAAGATCACGGTTATAAAGAAGGTAGCTATATCAAAATTTGGCACGGTGAAGAAGACAACGAAGTGCTAGCGAATTTAGTCACGTCATTGGACACTAGTGCAGAAGATTTTCAGCAACAGCTTTACGCTGCACTAGAAGCAAAATATCCAAAATAATGGCAACAACCCTTAGTGAATAGTTATTTAAAATCAAACAATTAACTATTTCCTAAGGCATATTTTGCAATATTAACTATTTTGCGACTTCATAACACCATCTCTGGCGCATTTTTTGCTTTATCTAGCTAACTAAGATAAACGTCAAAAATTTGAACTGCCGGAGATGTATATGGAACTCATTCTATTTGCCATGATCAGCCTAATTGTTATTGTAGCTATGCTTGCCAGTCGTTTAAACGACAATAGCTTTCCTTTTCCTTTCGATCGTAAAGCTGCCCTATTTACTCCTGCAGAAAAAAACTTTCAAAACCTTGTTGAACAAGCAATGGGAACAAAATATCGCATTATAAATCGCGTTAAACTTGCTGATATTGTTAGCATTCGTAACGGGGTATCAAATCGCGCCGGACAAACTGCGTCGAACAATGCCAATAGCAAATATTTAGATTTTGTTATTTGCGAACGCGATAGCATGAAGTTATTAGGTGTTATTGATTTAGTCGATACTCAAGGTAAAGGCTATAAAATAAAGAAAGACTGGTTTGTTAGCGGTGCTCTTGAAGCTGCAGCCATTCCGCATATTCGTATTAAAGTAAAACCCAATTATACTATCGATGAAATTCGTGCCTGCATTAATAGCAGAATCTTAGGTAATAATGCCCCATCACCCCAAGTAAAAGGGCGAATTATTCCTGCACCTTTAGTAAAAGCTCGACCAAGAGCAACCGGTGTACTAACGCCAGCAGCGGCTCAAGCCATGTTACCAAAAAACAGTCCCGCTATGGCCAGACAGTTAACGTCACCGCAAGCTGCGGCATTACCACACTAGATTAACTTTTTGCAGTTAAGTATCAATTAAAGCAGACCTATCAGTCTGCTTTTTTCTTACTATTGGTAAAAGCTTTTACGCGCAAGTCGCGCTATAATCCGCTCATAAACCATACATAAACACTAGCGAAAAGCGTTCGCTAAAATTTACAGGATCGACGTTCATGAAAGCAGGCATTATCGGCGCAATGGAGCCAGAAGTAGCAATTTTAAAAGCTAAGCTAGAAAATTGTCAAACATCGACACATGCGGGATATACATTTTATCAAGGGTTATTAAACGGCTCTGACGTGGTTATAGTACAGTCTGGCATAGGTAAAGTCGCAGCAGCGCTGGCAACGGCAATACTTATTGATAAATTTCAGCCCGATTATGTCGTTAATACCGGTTCTGCAGGTGGTTTTGAACAATCACTTAAAGTCGGTGATATTGTTATCAGCTCAGAAGTTCGCTACCACGATGTTGACGTAACGGCATTCGGTTATGAAATAGGCCAGTTACCTGCTAATCCCCCAGCATACATTCCTCATCCTGACTTAGTTACCGCGGCAAAAGTGGGTATTAGTGCTTTGGACAATATTCAAACCTTAGTAGGTTTAATCACCACAGGTGATACCTTTATGACCAAAGATGAAGATATTGCAAAAGCGAGAGCCAATTTCCCGACTATGGCAGCGGTTGAAATGGAAGGCGCTGCAATTGCGCATACTTGCCATCAGTTCAATATTCCTTTTGTGGTTATTCGCTCAATGTCTGATATTGCGGGCAAAGAATCGCCAACCTCATTTGAAGCTTACTTAGAAACAGCATCGGTTAATTCTTCTACGCTCGTGACAAGCATGTTAGCGGCCCTTGAAGGTAAAACGCTAAACTAATGCTAAACCTGAGTAATATTCTTACCAGTCCATATTTATATTCTTCTGCGGTCACGCTGTTATTGCTGATCGCGTTAAAAGCAATTATTGGACAATTTGTTACTCAACAACCGTTAGCTTTTTTTAATTTCTATTGTCAGCGCTTAGCGGATAAAGTCAATAAATCAAGTAATAGCGCCCGTCAGCAAAACATTTCAGGCTTAATCGCTATTATTGTCACCTTAACGCCATTGTTAGTGATCTTGTGGTTATTTGAAGCATTTATTGAAGTGTATTGGCTTTGGCATGCGTTATTGCTCTATTTAGCCCTCGGCAGTTTTGGCCTAAGTAAAACTAGCAAAACGGTGGCACGCGATTTAGTGGCTAATAACAACTACCAAGCAAAACAAAAATTATCGCCCTTCGTATTACGTGACACCGAGCAACTATCAGCACTAGGTATTAGTAAAGCCTGTATTGAGATGCAGCTATTACGTAGTTCGCAGTTATTGGTTTGTGTCGGGTTTTATTATTTACTTTTTGGTCCGTTAGCGGCGCTAAGTTTTCGTTTATTACTGGAAATGCATTACGCTTGGAATATAAAAATTGCACGATTTATGCATTTTGGTGCCGCAGTGAATCACATAGTAAAACTACTACAATGGCTGCCGTCACGATTGTTTGCCCTGATACTTTTACTTGGTACCATTGGCCAAAACACGCTGCTTTATTGGCGTTTAACGCGTGGAAAGTTTTTCCATACTGATAACGGTATATTGTTGCATGTGCTAGCTTTAGGCTTAGCATTAAAGCTTAGTGGAGTTGCCATGTATCGCGGACATAAAGTACGTAAAACTAGCTTTAACGATTCGGCAAGGCAGCCGCAAGCCACTGATATTATTCACGCAAGTAAACGTATAAATTACGCTCTATACCTATTGGTTTTAATCATTATGATGTTGGCTATTATTTCTTATAGTGTTTCAGGACATGGCCAATAACCACTAAGCCACTTGGTTATGAAAAATATTCAGGTAAACTGAGCCTTAAAGAAAAACAGCTTTTAACAAAGCAAATACTACTTTTACATTTAAACAGAGGATCTGTTATGAAGTTTTTTACATCAACCTTAGTTATTTTATTGAGCCTTTTTTCACTTTTCACTTTTGCTGAGCAAACTACAACAATTTCACAACAGGCTTTGCTTACGCTAATGGCAACACCGGCAAATAATACGGTAGTATTAGATGTACGCAGCCCTGAAGAATTCGCCGAAGGTCACATTAAGGGCGCTATTAATATCAGCCATGAGCAAATTAACGCCAATTTGAAGAAAATCATTGGGTTTAAAGATCAAACAGTTGTTGTGCATTGCCGTTCAGGCCGCCGTGCAATCAGTGCAGAAAATGATCTACGCGCCGCAGGTTTTAGCGACCTTAGACACCTTGAGGGTGACATGAAAGCTTGGCAAGCAGCTGATTTGCCGTTAGTAAAATAACCGCTCATGCCAATGACAGAGTTACTTTATTGGCTTGACCTATTTGGCATAGTCGTTTTTGCCTTTTCAGGGGCGTTAATGGCTGGCCGCTATAAGCTAGATCCTTTCGGCGTAGTGGTATTATCTGCCGTCACTGCCATCGGCGGTGGCACTATCCGCGATGTTATTTTACAAACGCCGGTCTTCTGGGTTGAAAACCCTATTTACCTCTATGTAATTTTAGCTACCGCCGTACTGACCATTATTTTTATTCGATGCCCGAAACGTATTCCAAAACGTTTTTTATTAGTTTCAGATGCTTTTGGTTTAGCATTATTTGCCGTTTTGGGTACAGAAAAAGCCCTCAGCTTAGGCGCTGCGATCCCCGTCGCTATTGTTATGGGAATGATGACAGGTGTTGCTGGCGGTATGATACGCGACGTATTGTGTAATGTTATTCCAATGATTTTACGACAAGAAATCTATGCAACCGCAGCGATTTTAGGTGGCGCATTATTTACCGGCTTCAGTTACCTTGGTTTACCTGAACATATCGCAATAATTGGTGCAATATTAGGCGCACTAGCGCTACGGTTAGCCGCTATTTATTGGCGCGTAACCTTGCCTGCCTTTCAAATAATTGATCAAGAAGACGATGCCAAAAAACCGTGATTTTATGTAAAGTTGACGACCTTTATCTGTGAAATAGCAATGACCTGATAACATAGGTACTTCAAAAAACATTAGTGTGTGTTAACTCAGAACAGTAACCAACAGGCACTTAGAAACAGACTTGTTTCTGCCAATCTTTGAGCTAAGCCTATAACAGCCTTAGGAAAGCCAATAATAAACATAACCAAGAAGCTACAAAGTAGTGACAAGGAGAGGCTAATATACCAACGGCCATTGCTATCCATTAACTCGTTAAGGTGATATGCCATTGTTGCGTAGCAAACACCTCCGACAATATTGTGAACCATATTTTTCCAACTGCCTACAGATGGTGTGCCGGTATCGCATGGAAAAAATGCACTGAGAAAATAACTTAAGCCAATCGCCCCTGAGATGTATGCAGCATGATAATGATTAGCATAGCTACTAAAAGCAACAATAATAGCGCCTAACCCTACCGGCAAAAATATACCGTAGCTCACCTGTTTTTCGTATCGTGAACCTGATTCACCTAATTCACTGATCGAATGCTTAAAGTGACTATAATTGTCACGCTTTTTGGCGTAAAAAATTACCGTAAAAACTAAATAGATAAATATAATGAGTAATGAAAACGCCATGCTGAGATGTACCTAACGCTATATTGCCCCGTGATTCATCATTACTTACCAGCCGAAAGAAAGCGGGTTATCGTCGATGATCACCATTCTAATTTCAATCATTTTTGTCAACGTTACGTCGGATACGTTGCAAAGGTGTCAGCTGATTTACCTTCGTCAAACCAACACGGTCTTTCATTCCAAAAAATGTTAGCCGATGGCCTTATTTCGGGGTCACCTGAAACATAGCCTGCTGGAACCACCAAAAAAGCGCCATCTCTACTAAGGTAGGGAACTTGAGAGCCACATTGGGTACAAAAACAATTACTGAATCGTTCAGCGTTTGGTAAATCAAATCTTTTAATTAAGTCTTGGCCAGACAACCATTTAATTTTATCGGGTGCAGTAAACATAAGCGCAGCGAAGGCCGAGCCCGTTTTTTTCTGACAACGATCACAGTAACACTGATAAAACTTACTAAAAGGGCCTTTGATCGTACTAGCGACTTTTCCACATAAACAACTGCCATTTATTTCCATTTCGATTTCCTTGATGAGATTAATATCTCAATATGTTGTTCTGAAAAACGATAAACTATTGTCATAGTTAATTAAATCCCCTAAGCCTAAATAGAAGGTTCTCAATGGTTAGCTATATAACGGCAAAAATATAACAGTGAAATGTCTTAAGCTTCTATACCCCAACCATCGTTGTAGCCTTTAAATTTTGCAGCTAGTAACTCAAATTCAGCTTCTTGCGCAACAATGGCTTCATAACTTGGCGTCATGGCTACCGTGCAGTTAACATCCCAGACATTGGGTAATTCATCTGGTGTTAGCTCTACCTGCATATCTGGTGCTTGTGCAGTCAAATGAGCAACCATAGCTTGCGCTTGTTGTTCTTGTTCAAACAGGTGAAAAAACACCACGTTATGCATCGCGTTTAAATCAATGCCTGCAGCTTGCATTTCAGCTAAAACTTGGCCGGTTTCATCATTAGGGAAGGTCATATCAAATACAAATTATTAAAAACAATGCCTTATTATATACCCAAATCTGCTTAAGATGCTCGTTTGGCTGACAATTAAAAGCCATTTTATCAAGCAAGACACAAACTATTTATTGGCACTGATTAAGGTACAAATATTTTGCTGGCAAGCGAGCTCGCTTAGTTGATTTGCCATCGGACAACTATCCAAGCTTACCTTCTGAGTCGCTATTTTTTTAAGTTGTGAGACACCAATAACATTACTAGCGAGCTGGCAGTCGATATTTTTAAATTTGATTGTCACTAACTTGCATTGCGCTATCGTGACACAGGTTAAGTTATTTATCAGGGTATCTTCAAACAGCGCCATAATGTTAGCATTGGTTTGTTTTGGCGTGGCTTTCGCGTCATCAGTGGTGATTATCTTGCTATATTCACTGAGGTTACGTTTTTGCTGTAATTTTTCTTGTTGCAGCTGAGCTTCGAGTGCCAATTGGTTTTTCAATAATGTGCTGCTTTTCTCATTTTCTGCCAGTAGATACCCTAAGCCAAGCAGTATCACCATCAAGCCACTAAGCACTATGAATGTGATAATGAGCCACTTTAGCATTAAACTATCTCTTTATTTTCGACCGTTACCGCACTAAGGTTTTTACCTTTAGGGTAATCAAGTAGCATGATGTCAACGGCGCGGCTGATTTTTTTCTGCATTTCTCGGCTATTATCATCATCGTTAAAGCCTAATGGGTAAATACTGCGCCACACTGAACGCTGGCTTTCTGGATCGATAATATCAATAATTAAACTACCTGGACGTAACTGACTTTTTATTTTGGCGCGTGATGTATCGCCTACTCGTAAACAGTAACGGCAATACTTTACTTGTTCATTATATTTTTCTAGTTCGCCAATGCGATTATTAAGCACATGATAAGCAATAATAATATCGGCTTTTTTTAAGGTTTTATAGCGAAAGCCATTCTTGTCAAAGCCCTGTTCAATGGCGAGTTCAATGGTATTGCGTGTACTATCACTCATGTTTTGCAAGTCGCCAAACGCTGAATTTCGGCCATAAGTGCTATAGCTTTCAACCAACGAGAAATCAAAACCATCACGAAAAGACGTGGTTGCTGTCGAAGATGAACACGCGGCAAGGTTGATCATTAAAACTATGCAGCTAAGTAATCGAAGATTTTTCATGGTGGCATCAAAGAAGAAATAGTCCTACTAGATTACCTAGCTGTTTTAAAATTACAACACTTGCTAGCAATATTGCCCTGCTACTTATTGTAATGATTGATAACTAACAGCATTAAAATCAATAACTTTACCACCAAACTCACTAGCAAAAGCGTCGGCATCAGTGCGAGCTGAAAAACTGGCGAGGGTTTTCCCCATAGCACCCGTTCGGCTAGAGCCAATTACATACCAAGCTACGCGGGCATCAATAAAGTAGCTATCATTCGGCGCTTGCCACGGCGCTTTACTCATGTCGTGTACTAAAATCGTCGTGACATTACGCTTATTTTCCGGATCAAGATAAAAGCTAAACATATCACGGGTTGAACAGAATTTTTTCACACTATTACCGTCGGCCAGAGTAACACCTTGACGAAATAATTCAGCTTTCGGGCCAGAGAAGTTTGAGATTAACATGCCGCATAAATGGCATTCATCAGAGTTTTCAATGGCTACCGCTTGGTGAATAATAGCTTGTTGTGCTGATTGTTCAGAACAAGCCACAACAAACACTAAGACGATGGACAAACATAATTTACGCAGCATAGCGGATACCTTTAAAGTTTTTTATTTTTGAAAATAACTGATGCCATAGCCAGAGGTGCAATAACCCAGCTCAATAATATTAATAGCAGCTGCCCTTGAGTTAAATTCGCATTGATAGCAACAGCAAGCGCGCCATTAACATCAGTGCTATCTAATCCTGCCAGATTAACTAAGCGGAATACATCGGCTGGATTTAACATCATCAATTGCGTTAATGTTGATTGACTTAACCCTGAATCAGCACTAACAAGCAAGGCGAGTAAGGCTAAATCAAAAACTAAGGCGAAAAAGAACCAAGTGAGTAAAGCCATACCTGCCGCTTTTGATTTTTCACTCGCCACTAAGCTGATCATGTAAGCGATGGCGGTAAAACTTAAGCCTAATAATGTGGCACTTAGAATGAAATAAGCAAAAGTTTCAATAATGGCAAAGTTGTCATGTTGGATATAAAGCAACAAGGCCGAAGCACCAAAACCGAGCAATGTCGCTAAAGTAATAATACCGCCTTGACCAAAAAACTTGCCTAGTAATAATTGATTTTTACTCAATGGGTAAGTCAATAATAACAGCAATGTGCCGCCTTCTTGCTCGCCAACAAAACTATCATAACTTAGCAGTAAAGCAATTAAGGGGATCAAAAATACTGCTAAACTCGCTAAGCTTGCGATAGTGGTAGATAACGAGGTTACTCCCACTGTGCCAGAAGCCGCGGCACCAAAGTAAGTTAATCCCACCGAAAGCACGGCAAAAATTAAGGTAATCGATAATAACCAACGGTTACGTAGCCCATCGTGAAACTCTTTATTCGCAACGGTAATAATTTCTCTCATTATGCACCTGCCTTATTATTTTCCGTTGCGCTGCTATTGTTCATTTTTTCTGGATTAGAGTGTGCTTTTTGTTGCAAATAGTATTGATATACCTGCTCTAAATTAGCCGACTCTACGCTAATATCACGTAAGCTATCATCAGCAAGTAAGTGACGTAATACCATCAATTTTTCTTGTTCGGGCACCTGTAGACTATCTGCGCCAATTAAATAAGGTCGCAACAAAGTATCATTTGCTAAAGTGCCATTTAAACCTAGCGGTTTAATCTTGGTCGGCAAGTTGGCTTGGCCTCTAAGTTCGGCAATGGTGCCAAGAGCTAAGGTTTTACCACCCGATATAATCATCGCGCGATCAATATGTTGCTCAACGCCGGGTAACACATGCGAACATAAGACAACACTGGTACCTTGCGTTTTTAGGCGATCAACACTTTGGTAAAACTCTGCGGTAGCACTCGGATCAAGGCCCACCGTCGGCTCATCAAGCAATAACAATTTTGGTTCACCAATAAAGGCTTGTGCCAAGCCTAAACGTTGGCGCATGCCTTTCGAATAAGTTTTTACTTGTCGATCCATCGCATGCGCAATACCCACCTGTTCTAATAGCGCTTTCGCGTGTGCTGTTGACTGGCCCTTTAAACGCGAAAAGTAACTGAGCACTTCTAAACCGGTTAGTTGCTCATAAAACATCACGTTTTCTGGCAAGTAGCCCATTTTTGCTCGCATATGCCAAGCAGATTTATTATCTGGCTTCATACCCATCACAGTTACGTTGCCAGCATCTGCAGAAATTACGCCTAAAATAAGCTTCATCATAGTGGTTTTTCCGGCGCCGTTATGGCCAAACAACCCTAGCACTTCACCTTGTGCTAATTGCAGGTTAATAGACGACAATGCCGGCAAATTTTTATAATGCTTACTGACATTTTCAAGGGTAACGATCGGACTATTCATTATGGTTGATTTGCCTTATTCACATAAACGTTTAAATGCTCATCACGGGTTGAGAGTGATGACGCGAGACGACTTGCTTTATGCTCTGTCATCGCAGGTTGCATTAAAGGAAAACTATCTTTGACACCGGGTGGCTTTAAGACCGGAAATTCTTTTTGTACCCAACGAAGTATCAGTACTATTGGGCTGTCCATGATCATTTTCATTTCCGGATATTGCCATATAAGCTGATCAATTCCGTCGTTGGGCTCAAAAACAACATCGCCAATGTTATCGCCGTTCATATCCCAGCCTAAATAGTTGCTCCAATAATTACCTTTGCCTTCAAAGCTCCATTCTTGTTTTTTATTGGAGACATATTTCACTTGTACTGGATTATTAATAAAGCTATTGCCGTAAACTTTGGTGTTTTCCGACCCCGCAGTTAAGTGAATACCAATTTCAGCGGTATCAATGCGGTTGTTTTTAATGGTGTTATAGGCTGAGTTATAAACAAACAAGCCTTTGCCGTCTCGACCTAAAACCTTATTTTCCGGCTTAGTCCAAACGTTTTCAATTTGATTATTACTGATAACAGATGAGGTAATAAAGTTCATTAAAAAGCCGTAATCTTCACTATTTACACTGCGATTACCATCAACCACAAGATTGCGTGAACTCATCAAGGCATATCCCGCTCGGGTATTGTAGGCACTGTTATTTAGCACTTTATTACTGTGCGAATACATATAATGCACGCCGTAACGTAAATCATGCATTATGTTATTTTCTAAGACATTATTTTGACTTGATATGATGTATAAGCCGTCTCTGGTGTGGAACACTTCATTATTTTTCACTTCAACATCTTGCACTATAGATAACTGAATACCGTTACCGCGATCGGCTGAACGTAAGGTGTTATTACCTTGAATCACGTTATCTAATACTTTTATATTTTTACCTTTTTGCAACCAAATACCAAAACCATCGCCTTTTAAGCGATTAGCCTTAATCGTAATGTTGCTAGCATTGGTATCAGCATAAATACCGGAGTCCTGCTCTGTTAGGTTATGACCCCAATTAATAATGGTTAAATTTTCAACCACAACATCACTTTGCTTTAACACTAAAGCATGACCTTGTCCTTGGGCATCAATAATTGCAGCATCATCTTGATTTTCCGCTGTTAAGGTGATTTGATGATTAACAACAAAATTTCCAAGATAACGGCCCGGCGCCAGTATAAGCGTGTCGCCATCAGCACTGGCATCTAATTTTTTTTGTAGATTGTCGTCAGGAGTAACCTCAATAGTGACCGCTAAAACACTGTATGCAGTACAGAATGTTAGCAATAGTATCGGCAAGACTCTAAACAATAGTAATTTCAAAAAACTCGACCTTTTATGGCAATTAAAATAACGAATTAATCATTCAGCGAGAATTAAAAGCGGCAATAACAAAAGTGCTATTGCCGCAAGCTTAAGGTTTATCAATACACTTACGCAATAATTTGCTTAAGCTTCAACTAGCATACGACCACGCATTTCCATATGCAGAGCATGACAGAACCAGTTACAGTAATACCATTGTACGCCAGGTTTATCGGCCATAAAGGTAATTGATGCCGTTGCTTGAGGACCAATCTCCATTTGTACGCCGTGGTTGGTCATACAGAAACCATGAGTTACATCTTCAACTTGGTCAAGGTTAGTAACGATAACGGTCACTTCATCACCTAACTTCACTTTAAATTCATTCATGCCGTAAGTTGGTGCGATAGACGTCATATAGACACGAACTTTCTTACCGTCACGAATAACTTTATTGTCGGTATAAACATCAACACCGTCTTTTTTCGCCATAGCGATGGTTTCAGCGAAAATAGGATCAGTGCGTGGCCATAATTTTAGCGGTTTCATTTTGCTACGATGAACCAGCATACAGTCATGCGGTTCAGCGAATGTTGGCCCATCATGAACTAACTTCATTTCGTCACCAGAAATATCAATTAACTGGTCATTTTCAGGACGTAATGGTCCAACAGGTAAGAATCTATCTTTAGAGAATTTGCATAAAGATATTAACCACTTACCATCAGCATCACGGGTTTCACCTTGGGTGGTATGGTTATGACCTGGTTGGTAATGTACATCTAATTTTTGACGAATATAGTTAACTTTTTTGCCGTTATGTGCCGCAATTGCGTCTTCAACATTCCACTTGGCAATTTGGCTATCAAGGAATAGCGTGGTGTAGGCATTACCTTTGTTATCAAACGCCGTATGTAGTGGACCTAAGCCTAGCTCTGGTTCAGCAACAATCGTATCACGTGGCTTAATTTTATTAGCAAACAAAGCATCTAGTTTTTTGATCGAGATAATTGAAACTGTCGGAGATAACTTACCGTTTGCCACAAAGTACTCACCATTGGGTGAAGTATTGAGTCCGTGTGGTGATTTGGGCACTGGAATATAACGTGTTAATTCAGAGCCTTTACGACCATCCAATACCGGTACATTGTTGCCATTGTAGGTTTTGAATTTCCCTGCCTTCAGGGCAGCTTCACACGCAGCTAAACTGAAGATGACCACGTGATCACGCTCAGCAGTGATCATTTCACCTAAGTTCATCCCCATTTCAGAGTTGTAACAAGTTGAAGCGAAATATTTACCGTCATAATCAGCATCAGTATTGTCTAAGTTACCGTCAACCATCACTTGGAAAGCCATTTCCATCGTTTCGGCATTAATGACGTTATAAAGCGAACGGTAAGTGCTGACATCTTCCATGCCTGCTTTACCGTCGTTATTCATTGGAATTTCAAATTCGCCATTACATACCACATATTTAGTGTAAGGAACTTTTTGCACCCGTAAGCCATGAACCGCTTGTACGTTAGGCACCGTTAGCATTTTGTCACACTTCATAACATCACAACGAATACGAGCAACACGAGAGTTCGCTTTATCGTTAATGAAAACATATTTACCATCATAGTGGCCATCTTGCATGCTCATATGAGGATGATGTGAGTCACCGGCAAGTAAATGTGCGCTTTCGCCTTTAATACGCTTACTTTCGTCAGTTAAACCCCAACCGGTTGCTGAATCGATATTAAAGACCGGAATACGCATTAATTCACGCATTGACGGAATACCCATAATACGGACTTCGCCTGAGTGGCCACCTGACCAGAAACCGTAATATTCATCCAAATCTCCCGGATGAACAAAAGCTTCATTTTTTGCATACTCTGCAGCATGGGCTCTTGCCGTACTTGCAAACATAGCGGCAGTCATTGGAGCAGCAACAGCACCAGCACCTAATAACGCTGTTTTACCAAAAAACTTACGTCTACCTTCGTTCTCTAACTCTACGTTATTAGAGCCATTATCGTCGTTACTCATCACTCTTCTCCATTATGGTTATTTTTGAAATTAGTTTTTAAACGGTACTTTTTATTGACAGAAATTAAGCAACCTTGACGGTTTCAATTTCTGTTTCCTGAAATTTGGCTTTTTTACGCGCTAGTTTTTTCAACGGCGGACATTTTTCATCATTAAAATACGTTACCTGACAATCTAAGCAGTAATGACATTCACGCATGTTGATTTCGCCGTCAGGATTAATAGCTTGAATTTCACATTCTTTTGCACAGGTTTTGCAAGGCTGACCACACTCTGGGCGACGTCTTAACCAGCTAAACAAGCGCACACTATTGCTGGTTGAAAGTGCAGCGCCTAAGGGGCATAAATAACGACAGAAAAACTTACGGTTAAAGATGTTGATTGTTAACAGTAATAAGGCATAAATAATGAATGGCCATTCACGGTCAAACTTCAAGAGAAATGTAGTTTTAAAAGGTTCAATTTCAGCAAATTGTTCTGCTAAAGCTAATGAATCAAGCGATAAAGCAAATAAACCAAGCAACACCAGATATTTAATAGCCCACAGCCTTTCATGCACAGCCCAAGGTAATTCATACTGAGGAATTTTAATGTAGCGAGCAAAAACATTGATCAGTTCTTGCAAGGCGCCAAAAGGACATAACCAGCCGCAATATACCGCTCGGCCCCATAGCAACATAGTGACCGCAGCTGCGCCCCACAGCATAAATATTACAGGGTCTAATAAGAATAAATCCCAAGAGAAATCAGACATAAACGCTTGTAAAAAAGTAAAAACGTTGACTACCGATAACTGCCCACCCCACATCCAACCGATAAAAACGACAGTCACCACTAAAAAGCCATGACGAAAGTTGTGCATAAACGTTGGGTGCCTTACTAAAACATCTTGAAAAAATAGTGCCGCGAGCAACAGAGTCATTAAGATAGATAAGATCACCACCTCAGTTTTTTTCTCTTGCCATACTTGTTGTGTCAGGGTTAATTCTGGCTCCGGTAAAATAATAGCTGGGCGATCTAAGTACTGATCTAAACCATGATAACTGCCTTTAAAACTGGTAAAAACGCTATCAACTGCGCCCATTTGACGACGTACTAACAATTCAAACTGCCAATCAACACCAGGGTTAAACTCATGATGCTGACGAATAATAAACAGCGACATTTCTCGAAAAGTTGGCGCACCTTCAATAACTAAATCAGTGACACGGTTATGGTCTAAATCCCGAAAAGCGAAAGCAGCTTCATTTTGTAAAATTTGAATGCGATCAAAAATACCACCACGGACATAACCAGAGCCTTTAAATGAATAACCATTACCTAAAACAATAATCGCATGCTCATTAGGTTTCAGGGTTTTCATCAACCACTGATACTCGCTATCGCCTAATAAATTGCGTCCAATAGTTGGAATATCTGCTTGGGCATAATAAACATCAGCAAACATTGTCAATTTTTGCTCTGGTGCAGCTTGTTCAATTGTCTCAGCCTCAGTTCCAACGAATGCTTCATCTACCGTTTCACGATTTAAATAAAGCTTACGAATTGAGCCGTCGCCAAGTAATGTTTGCCAATTAGCTTGCTGATAAACATCGGTTAATACCGCTGCCATTGGTTGCTTAATTTCTTCAACCTCCGCAATAATACCCAGTGAACGCGCCACTTTTGTCGCGGCTTTAGTAATAGCAACATTCATCACCATAACCGTAACTGTTGCACCAGATAACCCATCTAAATGAATGACATCGCCTTTGGTATTGCCGCCCACTTTTAAGCGATCGCTCACACTAAGGCCATTATATTGATCAGAAAACGCCCATAGTTTAGTTTCCGGAATACCGGCCAGAATAATCGGTTCATGGTGTTCTAATACTTTAGCGCCGATATACCTGCCGCTAGGATCAATCGCCACCAGCATATTAACCGGTTCACCTGAATAGGCTGGAATTCTTGCAATATCATTGGTTTCAAAAGCATAACCAATAATTTCTGCTTGTTTGTAAATAGTCCAAACAAGTGGCTCACCGATTTTGTCTGAGACTTTAGTGGCTTGTGGGAACATTTCGTTGATAAGGGGTAATGGATCTCTCGGCTCGCTCACGAACAACGCATGTGCTGAAAACTGGATAAACCAGAGCATCAAAACAGTAAATAACGTTAGCTTTTTTTTACTAAACGACAATAAAAATAACATTGTTCCGTAATACCTACACATAGATGATAAGTAGTAAGTTCAGGGGAAAATAGACCACCTGTAACTTATCTAACTGCGACAATATGTCGCACATACTACGCTTCTCAAAATTTCCGATGATGACTTAGATCAATAAAATTATGCTATTCTCAGACTAATAATCACACAATTTTTATAGGGATATTTGATACTTAGCTAACATTAACATGAAGTATAAAGCTGCTTACAATGCAGTATTCGACAGTTGATTTAACTGATTTTTTATGGAGTTATAGGTGTATGAAATAAGTTATTTAACCGAAATATTGCCCGAATTACACAAAAATATAGGTTAAGTTCTGGTAAGAATAATGTGGTAGTAATAAAAAAGCCCGTATTGATAACGGGCTTTTTATTAAGAATGAGGGCTATTTAACCGTGATCTTGGCAAACTTTCGTTTACCAACTTGATAAACTGCACTAGAACCCGCTTTAATAATTAACTTATTGTCAGTAACTTTTTCACCTTCAATTTTTGCTGCACCTTGCTTTATCATGCGCATAGCGTCTGAAGTACTCACCACTAAACCGGCATCTTTTAATAAGTTAGTAATCGCTATTTCGCCATTTTCAGTAACAATATCCATTTCAGGCATATCATCAGGCAATGCACCTTTTTGAAAGCGATTAATAAACTCTTGATGAGCCGCTTCGGCTGCAGCCGAATCATGAAAACGTTCAATTAATTCTTTTGCTAAATCAATTTTCACGTCTCTCGGGTTAGCACCTTGCGCAATTTTATCTTTATAACCATTAATGATCTCAATCGCTTTAAAACTGAGTAATTCATAATAACGCCACATTAAATCGTCTGAAATCGACATGATTTTGCCAAACATTTCGTTGGGTGCATCAGTAATACCAATGTAATTATTCAACGACTTAGACATTTTTTGCACACCATCTAAACCTTCCAATAACGGCATCATTAGCACGGTTTGCGGACGTTGACCTTCTGACTTTTGCAATTCACGTCCCATTAGCAAGTTAAACTTTTGATCGGTGCCGCCTAACTCGACATCCGCCTCTAATGCTACTGAATCCCAACCTTGTACTAGCGGATACATAAACTCATGAATAGCAATGGCTTGACCGCCAGCATAACGTTTTTTGAAATCATCTCGTTCCATCATACGTGCAACAGTTTGGCGTGAAGCTAATTTTAGCATACCGGCAGCACCGAGTTTTTCCATCCAAGTGGAGTTAAAAGCCACCGTTGTTTTTGCTGGATCTAGAATTTTAAACACTTGATCTTTATAAGTTTCAGCATTTGATAAAACATCTTCTTTGGTTAACGGCTTACGCGTCACGTTTTTACCCGTTGGATCACCAATCATGCCGGTAAAGTCACCAATTAAGAAAATAACTTCATGCCCTTGCAGCTGAAACTGACGTAACTTATTTATCAATACTGTATGACCAAGATGTAAATCTGGTGCTGTTGGATCAAAGCCAGCCTTAATTTTCAGTGGTTTGCCTTTCTTCAACTTTTCCAATAACTCATCTTCTAGCAGAATTTCTTCCGCACCGCGTTTTATTTCGGCAAACGCTTGGCTTACATCTGACATTTACTAGGCTCCAACAAAGGTATGATTAATCATTAATGCTCGAATTCTACTGCAATTTTAACTGCGGTGAAAACCCTATCATTGTTTAGCAGGAGTTTATTTTGTTATAGTAAACGATAGTTGTCGTATTAAAATTTCATTTATAGGTCTTAGCTTTTTGAAAAATATAAAAAATTTATATTTTGCCTTACCAAAACAGCACCAAATAATTATTACTTCTTGCGCTCTTGTAGTGCTATTTTTATTAGTGGTTCCGTTAAAAAGTAGTAAGCAAACAACGTCGAGTGCAGCAGGCGAATTTAAAGTCGGTCAACGATATCAAGTGGCAATACCGGAGAATCTCAGTAACGATCTGCCATCAGCCACTATCGAGTTACCCGTTAAACCGAGCGATACCTTTGAATACAAAGAAACACCCGTTCGCGATCTACCGAGTAATATTGAAGAAAGCGCTGCTCAGTTACAGTGGCAGTCAGTTAAAGTGCGTAGTGGTGATTCATTAGCAAAAATATTTAAACGTAATAGTTTAAATGCCACCACAACCCATAAAGTGATCACCGCACAAGGTGAAGGCAGTGAGTTACTGAAAAAGCTTAGTGTTGGCGATATCATGCGCATAGGCAAAGACGACAAAGGCAGCTTGGTCTCCCTTGAGTATCCGCTGTCAAAAAATGAAACCCTATTCGTTAATTTGCAAAATCAGCAATATCACGCCTACAAAGAAAGCAAAGCCGTTGAAGTGCGCGAAGCAATTGCCCATGGCATTATTAAATCAAACTTTTGGAACGCTGCAGCTTCAGCGGGCCTCAACGATGGTCAAATTATCAATCTAGCCAATGTCTTTGGTTGGGATATTGATTTTGCCTTGGATATTCGTGAGGGTGATAGTTTTAATGTTATTTACGAGAATCAATACGTTGAAGGCGAATTTATTGGTACTGGCAAAATAGTTGCCGCCGAGTTTATTAACCAAGGCGAATCTTTTCAGGCTATTCGTTTTACTGATGGTGAGTACTATTCAGCTGATGGCAGAAGTATGCGTAAAGCATTTTTACGTGCGCCAGTGAGCTTTAGATATATTAGCTCTAATTTTAAACCTAAACGATTTCACCCTATTCAAAAACGCTGGAAGGCACATAACGGTACCGATTATCGCGCGAAAAAAGGTACACCGGTTGTCGCTGCCGGTAATGGTAAAGTCACTCACTCCACCTATAACAAATACAATGGTAACTACGTTTTTATTCAACATGGTAACGGTATCGTCACCAAGTATTTACACTTTTCTAAGCGTGCGGTTAAAAAAGGCCAGCGCGTTAAACAAGGCCAAGTGATCGGCTATGTGGGGTCAACGGGTATGTCGCAAGCGCCACATTTACATTATGAGTTTTTACTCAATGGCGTGCATCGCAACCCTAGAACCGTAAAGCTGCCAGACGCTAAACCCATCAGTACTAAATATCGAAAAGCGTTTGATGAAATCGCCGCTCAACGCCTTGCGGAGTTATCAGGTTCGCGCCGAATCATGTTATCTATGCAACCAAGTACTGATTAAATGAATAATAAAATTCGTTATATTGGCCTTATGTCGGGCACTAGCGCTGACGGTATTGATCTCGCGTTGGTGGAATTTGACACTCACCAGACCCAAGGTGCTAATGGCGCAAACTTGATTGCAAGCTATTACCAAGCTTACGACAATGCTACACACCAAAAAATAATGAGTTTGTATAATGCCAGCAGCAATGAAATTGACCGCGCTGGCAGCTTAGATATCGAACTAGCCCAACTATTTTCTCAAGCGATCTTACAATTTTTACAGCAAGAAAATCTCTCGCCTGCAGATATTACCGCTATTGGCAGTCACGGCCAAACCATTCGACATCGGCCAATCAAAAACCAAGATATAAGCACTCCTTTTACCCTGCAAATCGGCTGTTTACAGTCTTTAGCATTATTAACAGGTATTCGCGTTGTTGGCGACTTTAGAACCAAAGATATTGCCTTAGGAGGTCAAGGTGCTCCATTAGTGCCGGCATTTCATCAAGCAATTTTCGGCTCAACTGAAAAGGACGTTTTCGTGGTTAATATTGGCGGTATTGCAAATATTACCTTTTTACCTAAGCATGCACCGCATAACACCACAGGTTTTGATACAGGCCCAGGTAATGCGTTAATGGACTATTGGTTTGGACAACATCAGTCAGGACGGTTTGACGCCGAAGGTCAATGGGCCAGTTCCGGCAATGTTTGCCCTAACTTACTACAAGCAATGCTAAGCGATGCATACTTTACTCAAGCCGCTCCAAAGAGTACCGGTCGCGAGTACTTTAATGCCCAGTGGTTAACTAAATTTACCGCCCAAAGCACATTGAAAGCAGCCGATATTCAAGCAACATTAACAGCGTTAACGGCTGAAACTATCGCACAAGATATTAACCAATTAAGTACGAAATCTGACGTATATATTTGTGGCGGCGGCATTGAAAACAACTTCCTAATTTCACTATTAAATCAAAAACTTAACAATCATAAAATAGTGAATACTCATACAAAAAATATAAATAGTGATTCATTAGAAGCGATGGCATTTGCTTGGTTAGCCTTCGCATTTGATAAAAATATTTTTGGCAACATTCCAGCTGTGACAGGGGCTAGCAAGCCAGCAGTTTTAGGTATCAGTGTTAATCCTTAAAAATGACTAGATCTGAATAGTTTTCTGTTTATAATAATCTGTTCCTGTCGAAAAAAAGCACTGTACTTGCAGAATATTTGAACTATTCTGACAAGGGCGTTTCTAAGTAAGAACAGAGTTTGCTTAATCGAATGCATTGTTCGATATTCGACAACAAACGAGGAGGAAATAATGGAATTTAACGACATTCATATTGGTATGAAATGCGGTAGTAAAAAAGGCAGTGGTACTGTGACCTGGATCGATGGCTCAACCCGCACTATTTATATGGCAAATACAGACAGTAACAACAGTTTTGAAGTCGACTTTGAAGAGATTATTGAAGATCCTCAAGCGCATAATAAAGAAGATACCTACTACTAAGCATCTCACCTTGCCTGAATAGTAATAAAATGGCTCCTACGGGAGCTTTTTTATTGGCTAGGGTTTAATTTTCACAGCACAGCCGCTAAATAAGTGATCTATCAATTGCCCAATACGGTATAACTACTGTGGACTATATAAATAACCGATTAGCTGTAGATTAAGGAGCGATGGTGAACATACTTATTACGGGTGGCACGGGCTTAATAGGCCAAGCATTGATCCAACATTTACATGCTGATCGGATTATTGTTTTAACGCGTAACTTAGCAAGTGCAGCTAAGAGGCTCCCTCAAAATATTGAGTTGGTCACAACACTGGCAGACGTTAACTTTGACGAACTTGATGTTGTGGTTAATTTAGCAGGTGAAGCAATCGTTGACAAAAGGTGGTCTAGCGCGCAGAAAGATATTATTTGCCAAAGTCGTTGGCAAGTGACCCAAAGCCTAGTGGGAAAAATGCAATCAGCCACTAAGCCACCTCATTGCTTTATTTCAGGCAGTGCTATTGGCTTTTATGGTCGCCAGAACGCTTCAGCAATAGATGAAAATCATCAGAATGTTTATAACGAGTTTAGCCACCATATTTGTAAAAAGTGGGAGGATATTGCTCTAAGCGCTCAATCAGATAAAACCCGTGTATGTATTTTAAGAACAGGCATTGTGCTAGCCAACAACGGCGGCGCGTTACAAAAAATGTTACCGGCATTTAAATTTGGTCTTGGTGGGCCGATAGGTGATGGAAAGCAATTCATGTCATGGATCCACATCGACGATATGATTGCCGTTATATTAGCCGCTATTTATCAACCGTCATTGACAGGTATTATCAATGCCACGGCGCCAATGCCAGTCTCTAATCAAGAGTTTTCGAAAACCTTATCTAAAGTGCTATCACGACCATGTATCTTTAGAGTGCCCGCTTTTATGTTACGAATTTTAATGGGTGAATCTGCAGATTTAGTGCTATACGGGCAAAATGTTTTACCCCAAAAGTTATTAAAGAATAATTTCAAGTTTCAATACCCTGCTTTACAAGTAGCCTTGAAACAGTTATTACTTAAAGCAGCTAATAATGGGACCTAGGAGTAAACTTGAAAGCAGAGTTAACAGCACATGGTCAATGTAGTTACAGCGTTGACAACAATATCGTTACCATAGATGCTACGGGGCCGTGGAATCTAGAATTTTTTAAAAAGATGCATCGCGAGCTTTCTCAGATTATCTTGAACGATGTGGATTTTGAAAATTTTGCTATCTTATTGATATTAAAAGGTGAATCCTTGGCCGCAAAAGATGGACTAGATTATCATTTAAAACTCGTAAAATCCGGCCCAACAAAAGCATTAGCTATTCATTCAGCCTTGAGTGACGCACCACAAATTACACAAAGTATTTTCCAAAGAGTTTACGACCAAGCGGGACTAAAAAACCAAGCGTTTGACTCTATTGAACGCGCTAACGCTTGGTTAAAAACACAGTTAAACTCAAACGCTTAAATTCAAACCATTAGGCGAATCATTCAATACTTGCTGAAGACTTTATTTCCTGCCCAAGCACGTATGAGTGCCCAAACCGCAATCACAATAAATATTGTATGTACTAAGACAAAATAAGTAATAACAAACACCCAAGTCCAGCCAGAATTTAAGCCACCTAAAAGTATCATCAACACACTAACAAATATCAACGCGGCGGCAGCAGATAAATTTAGTTTTATGGCAAATTTAAAATGATAATAAGACAAGCTGTTAGTGTCGTGTTTTTTCCGCTGTAGCAGTAATATAATAAACGCTAAACCCGGTAAAAACGTCAAGTTTAATATCGACCATAAGGCGATAGTAGATGCAGATTTTATTTGTTCTTTACTCTGTATTCTTGCTTGTAAATTCATTAGAACTCCATTTTCCTTGATTGATTAACACCATCAATTTCCAAATAAAAAGTATTTTATTATCCATTAGAAAAAAACCGTCGCTATAATCATTGACGGAAAAATAATAAAATATAATCGCATCAGCCAACGCAAATTTTTATTCGCATGTTTCAACTCCATAAAATAGTCGATTACCACAAGGCCCTTATACATTACCGTTATAGACACTAAAACACTGACCAGTGCCGTCGAAGCGAATTGCTCCCCCAAAAAAGTATTAAATAGGGTAATAACAATTAATATTGCCCAAAAGAATTCCAAACGGCCTAATTTTTTCATTTCAACCTCTAACGCAAAACGTACAGCAATGGAAAAATCAAAATCCACATCAGATCAATCATATGCCAGTAAACCGCTAAGGCCTCGAGACCGCTATGCTCTTTAGCAGAGTATTGCCCTGCGCGTAATCGAAAAATCACCCATAACACCGCACATGAAGCCCAACCGACATGAAGAAAATGATTAAACGTCATGTAGTAATAAACCGTATAAAATTCATTAGTACTGGTACTTAGGCCTTGTAAATTATTCCAATAAAACTCCCAAGTTTTAGCGATCAAATAACAGCAACCACAGCTCAGTGCTAACCATAAGTAGCGCTGACATTTATCACGTTCATCTAAACGAATATGCATCATGGCCTTCGCCATAAAATAACTACTCGTTAGCAAAATAATGGTATTAGCCACACCAATACTTGTACTAAGCCCTTGTGGTCCCTTGGAAAAAACATCAGGGTAGTGGTATTTCGCAATAAAGTACGCAACAAAAAAAATACCAAACTCAGTAAGCTCAGAAAGTATTCCCACCCAAATAGGAATGTTGCCGGGTATTCTACCTGCGTATTTTTCACTCCATGAACGAGGAAAAATACCTAATGTATTATCGACGTGGTCATTGTTCATATCAATCTGTGTTTAACTAGCAATGAGTAACAGCATACAAGGTCACCAAAGAATTTAAGTGATATAAATCAAGTAAAGCTTTATTGAAATAAGGGAAATTAGTAACCCTTTTAAAGGAAATACCAGCAATACTCGCTTTCAATAATTTCCGGTTTATAAGTGAGCATGAGAAATATTCTTATCAAAGGCTTGTTTTATTTCAACTAAGACATATTATGTCTTAGTGTGTTTATCTTTTGGAGTAATATAGGTGCAAAGAATTGTTTTATTTTTACTGACTAACTTAGCTATTATGTTGGTACTTAGTGTCACCTTGAGTATATTAATGTCAGTTTTTGGCATTGATCGACAAGGCTTAGGTGGGCTTTTACTGCTTGCCTGCGTTTTTGGTTTTGGTGGTGCATTTATCTCGTTATTAATGTCAAAATGGATGGCAAAACGTTCAGTTGGCGCCTATGTCATTGAACAACCAAAAAATTCGACTGAAAGATGGTTACTAGACACCGTTAAGCGATATTCAGAAGCAGCTAAAATTGGTATGCCAGAGGTCGCCCTTTACCAATCACCTGATATGAATGCTTTTGCCACAGGCGCCAATAAAAATAATGCCTTAGTTGCTATCAGCACAGGTCTTTTAGAGAACATGAGTCAAGCTGAAGCTGAAGCAGTTATCGGCCATGAGATTAGTCATGTTGCTAATGGCGACATGGTGACATTAACGCTTGTGCAAGGTGTCGTGAATACGTTTGTGATATTCCTAGCACGTTTAATTGCCGGTGTGATTGATAACGCAACACGTGGCAACAATAACCAAGGTGGCTTGGGCACAATGGCCTATTTTATCGTCGTGTTTGTTTTAGAGATGATATTAGGTGTACTTGCCAGTATTATTGTTGCTTGGTTTTCAAGAAAAAGAGAATACAGCGCTGATATTGGTGGCGCAAAACTTGCCGGAAAATCCGCCATGATTGGCGCATTAGAAAAATTAAAGTCGAGTCAAGAAAGCCAGCTTGAAGGCTCAATGATGGCATTTGGTATTAATAACAAATCGAAAATGCTCAGCCTATTTGCCAGCCACCCTCCACTTGAAGAGCGCATTACGGCGTTGCGAAACGCCCCTTAATATAGTCGCTCGGCTTTACTGAGATATTTATTACTCGGACCTCAGTAAAGCCATATTCACTTTGCTCAAACCATTAAAATACACTTAAGCCTTTTTTAAGCATGCAAAAACAGCTTGCCACTATGAGTAACAATACTGAAATAGCCATGATTTAACTTATAGTTTTAAGGGATGCAAGCAACTATTATCCTAACTTCTTTCAGCACATAAAACTAAAAAACCCAGCATTTACGCTAGGTTTTTAATGTTTAACTTTACAGTTATTAATTAACTATAGCCTAAAACGGAATATCGTCATCAAAATCAATTGTTGGCTCTTGTGGATTTACTTTTGGCGCATTCTGTTGAAAACCACCTTGTTGTGATCCTGATTGCTGCTGAAAGCCGCCTTGTTGTGAGCCAGACTGTTGTTGAAACCCACCACCTTGCTGTGGAGCAGATTGTTGTTGGAAACCGCCTGATTGTTGTGCTGGCTTATTATACGCTTGCTGTGGTGCAGCTTGTTGCTGCTGGAAACCGCCAGACTGTTGCGGTGCAGCTTGTTGTTGCTGGAAACCACCACTTTGCTGCGGAGCAGATTGCTGTTGGAAACCACCACCAGCTTGAGCGCCACTGCCACCACGTGAATCTAACATTTGCATTGTGCCGTTAAAACCTTGTACAACAATTTCAGTGGTATATTGGTCTTGGCCCTGTGCGTTTTGCCATTTACGAGTTTGCAAAGCACCCTCAATGTAAACTTTCGAACCTTTCTTCAAGTATTCGCCAGCAATTTCAGCTAATTTGCCGAACATAACCACACGATGCCATTCAGTTTTTTCTTTTTGTTCACCCGTTTGCTTGTCTTTCCAACTTTCAGATGTTGCAATAGTGAGGTTAGCAACACCACCACCGTTAGGCATGAAACGAACTTCAGGATCTTTCCCTAAGTTACCTAAAATTATTACTTTATTGACACCAGCCATGAACAAAATCCTATAATTGCAGTAAAGCGTACTCTACTCATTTAACATTACTCTAAGCGACAACTTGCTCAGAATATTTATTTTTAATAACGATGAAGAGATTCTATCACTAGACGTAAAAAATTACGCTAGATTTACCTTCTTTTTCTAAAATATTTTATCGACGAAAAATCAACATCTACTCAGTAACAAAGAGGTGCTTTTCCATTTCATTCTGTATGTCAGTTGGAATTTTTAAAGAGCTCTGATTTTCATAACAAAAATGCACCATCACCGCTGTACCTGACGCACATTTAATATCGTTCTGCCATAATTCTTGATAAACATCGAACGACGAACCACCAATTCGGCCTATATAAGTACGTAAGGTTATTTCTTTACCGTAATATATTTGCGCATGAAAGTTAACATCGATTTTCGCTAAAATAAGACGCCATTCTTGTAGATTAAGTTCTGGCATAAACCACTTAAAAACCGGATCTCGTGCGCCTTCAAACCATACTGGCACCATGGTGTTATTAATGTGTCCAAGCGCATCAGTATCACTAAATCGGGTGGTTATCACTTCAGTAAACATAAAAACTCTTAATAAACGAAAATTATTGCCACATTCTACAGAGATTTATCAACAAGGTAATTAATTTAGTCACAGTTTGTTGTATGCTGACAGCAGATTAACAATAAGATAAGGCCTTGTTGAGCTTTCACTTTAGTCGTTGTACTTGAAAAGCTGTCAATAATATTCAAGAGCAACTGCACTATCAATGACAAGTTCAATAGACACTAAAAACATGACTGATTTTATAGAAGTATACCCTAACGCACTGAGCCCTGAATTTTGTAAAAAGTTTATTTTAGACTTTGATAACAGCAAACATCAAGTGGCGGGCAGAACAGGTAATGGTGTTGATACCACTAAAAAGCTGAGCCAAGATATTTACTTAAACCAACATGCAGAATTTCAGCCGGCACTGCAGAGTATTTTGCAGGTCTGTGGTGAGCAGGTCACTGAGTATATAGGCAAGTATTTTTTTAGTTTAATTAGTGGCATTTCACTCACCGTTCAACACCCTAAAACCAAGCAACCTGTGGTGCTTACTGTAGATAATTTCGAAGAAGTTGGTAAACCCAATTTGTTTAACTTAATTAAATACCTGTTTAACTTGGCTCCCATTAACGCGCAACGTTATGAGCAAGGTAAAGGAAATTATGGCTATTGGCACTCAGAAATATACCCGCAACTGAATGAGAATAAGGCACTACACCGTGTATTGTTATTTTTGATTTACTTAAATGACGTTGAAGAGGGTGGTGAAACTGATTTTTATTACCAAAATAAAAGCATTAAACCTAAAGCAGGTACTATGGTCATTGCACCTTGCGGCTTTACCCATACCCATAGGGGCAATATCCCCGTGTCATCAAACAAATACGTATTAACGTCGTGGGTGAGTTTTAATCCAGCTAATCAAATTTATATCGGGTAACGGGCTTTAGCCCGTTTAGCATAAATCACTTTGCAAATAATCCATGACGCAAAGTGATTTATGCTAAGAATACTTAAAGTAGGGCTTAGAGAAAGCGTTTTAATAAGCGATCTATTTGGGTCATACGCAATTTTTTCAGTAGCTTACGCGGTTTGTCGGGATAATCTTGCAGGCTTTCAATGTCACTTGGCTTAGTGATCGTTCGAGTATATTGCGTAATACGTTGAAACTCTGCGGTAAATTTATCAACTAATTGACCTTTAGCATCATCAAGTAAAACACCATTTTCCAAGTCTAACGACCAAGCTCTTGGGTTAAGGTTACTGCCAGTTAATAGATGATAACGTTCATCAACCACTAAGCCTTTTAAGTGAAAACTATTATCGTCATGTTGCCATAACCGTAGCGACAAATTACCATTATCCAAATGCTTTTGACGTCGTGCAATAAAGGTGGCTAACAGGCGCTCGTAGATATAAGGCACAATTTCAACGGTTGAAAAGGTTGCCTCATCAGCATTATAAAAATCATTCGCTTTTTTGTCGCCAACCGTTAACGTCACTTTAACACCACGTTTGAGAGCCGCATCTAAATCTCTCAATAGAGGTTTAGGTAAGTTAAAATACGGTGTAAAAATAACTAATGTATCGCGACTGCTCCGTATTAAATCTCTGATCACACGATTAAGCTGATTACCTCGACGACCACAACCAACAAACATAGAAGCTTGAATGTCTTCACTTCTAACGTAGTTAAAAGGACGATATTTGGACGACTTTAATAACTTAGTTAAACGTAAAATATTGCGCTTAACTACTTTAGCATCAGGCAGCACACCGCGGTTTAATAATGGCGCAAGTGCTGAATCAATAAAACAGCGTTGTAAGTATTCACAAAAATTATCCGCTAATGCCTTACTGTGCAAACGATAATAGCGATCAAGGCGATAGCGCCCTGCTTGTTGCAAATAAATGTCATTAATACTCGCACCGGTGTACAGCAGTACATCATCAATCACCATACCTTTTAAATGTAAAACGCCGAGTAATTCCTTACGTTTAACAGGTACACCATAAATATTAATTGATTCAGTCTGTTGTTGCTCAAGGGCTAAATAAAGTTCACGATTACCGCCATGCTCTTTTTGACCAATCAAGCCACGTTGGGCACGATGAAAATCAACAAATAGGCAAATATCTAATGTCGGCGTTTTTGCTTTCGCTTGATATAACGCGTCAAGCACTTCTCTGCCTGCCGTATCATCTTGGACATAAAGCGCAGAAATATAAACCCGTGATTTCGCTTGCGCTATTTCTGCTAACAACATTTGCTTAAAATCAGCAGCAGTATTAGCAATATCGATATCTGTGGCAGCTATGCCAACCATGGAATTAACAGCAACCATATTAACGGTTGCCTGCGTGCGTGAGAGAAAATTTATGTGTTTTATTATTATTCATTCAGTCTAGGTAATTATTTTTTCAGAGTAAACTGCGCTAATTGTACCGCAAGATCCTCTGCAAGTTGAGAAATATTAGCTCCCGCATTGGCAGCATCTTCAGCAGACTGTAACAAATTATCCGTACTTTCAGCAATATCGTGAGTATTACCTGTGATACCAACCACCATATTACGCTGTTGTTCAACAGCATTTGATATTTCAGTTGTCGCAGAAACTATCTCAGTCACGCTTTGACTTACCTGTTGAAAGGTCTCAGCGACTTGCGCGGTTTTCTCAACACCTTGTTCAGCTTGTTCAACACCGTTTTTCATCGCTTCAACTGACCGGTTTGTACCTAGCTGTAATTGTTCAATTATTCGTTGAATTTCACTGGTTGAGTCTTGTGTTCTACTCGCCAAGGTTCGAACTTCGTCAGCGACTACAGCAAAACCTCTGCCTTGTTCACCTGCTCTTGCCGCTTCGATTGCAGCATTTAACGCCAGCAAGTTAGTTTGATCTGCTATCTCTCTGATCACGTTAACAAACTTGCCAATCTCTGTACTATGCACCGCCAGCTCATTAATCACTTCAGCAGAAGTATGTACTTGCGAAGAAATAGCGGTGATCACACTCGCGGTATCGCTAATGACCTGCTCACCATGACTAACACTGGTGTAGGCATGTTCTGTCAGGGTTTTTGCGTCTGCGGTATTTGACGAAATGATTTGCACCGAATCATTAACTTGATTAATAGAGCTGGCAACTTGATGAGTATCTTGTTGCTGTTGAGCAATGTTTTTCTCCATCGCTTCGGTGAGGCTATTGATATTAGCCGCGGCAGATTTTAGTACCGATACATCATTAGCAACATTCGATAACAGTGTATGAATTTTATGCTGCATTTGGCTAAAACGACGCGCAATATCACCAAGCTCATCTTTAGAACTGCTAACAATATCAAGTGAAAAATCACCGTTACCCAAGCGTTCTGCCGCCAAATTTATTTTGTTAACGTTTTCACTTAACGATTGGTATATGCCCACCAATAAATAGCTTATCGCTAACATAATAACGACGAGTATAATCGACAATAACCACAGCGCCTGCATACCACTATTTTTTAATTTTTTAATACGTTCAACTAACAGCTGCTCTGACAACGTCATTAACTCTTGCTGTTTTTTGTATTGCGCATTTCCTAAGTTTTCCGCTTGAGCGACACGCCATTGAATGCTGTCAGGATTAATAACTTGGCTACGAAGTGATGCTTGAAAACTGTCTAGCGACTGGTTTACTTCATCGTATTGCGCTAAATAGTCATTAAACATGTTAGGAGCAACACGTTTAAGTTGCTCAATAGTTTTTGCGTACTGCAGCTGCAGCTCATCTAGGCGATTATCTAAGGCCACAAGTAGCGTATAGGTTTGTGCACTGAAACCGCCATTATTAATAATACTGCGGGTTAAATCTTTAATCCTGCCGATGTATTCAACTAAAGCTGGCATTCTGATCAACGCGGCTTCGGCAAGATAAAAAGCTTGCGGATCAGGTTCTCGAGACAAACCGCTCACGGCAGCTAAGTTTTCTCTTTCAGCAAAGGTTTTATCGTAAAACATTGAAAAATCGCTAAACGTTCTCTCACTTGCTTGTAAATTTTGCCAACCATCAAGCAGTGTTTGTTTATTATTTGCGGCTAGCGCCAGTTGTTCAATTTGGTTGGTAATATCATTACCACGAGATAAGCTTAGACGATTATTCCCAACCGCTTGCTCGAGCTCAATGACGGCAGCTATCTGAGTATTGCCCAATAATTCTTGCTGATATTGGCTTAAATCATGGAATTGTTGTTTGACAATCCAGATGAAACTGGCAATCAATGGCAGGTAAAACATTAAAGCTAAGAGCGAGAATTTAGCTTTAAATCTTAGTGAATTCGAAATAGCAATCGCGGGTTTAAATATTAGTGTCATAGTCACTCTTATCTGTTGATTATCTACAAAGTGCTTTTTATCAGCATATCACTTGACCCAGATAAGTTAATGATTATTTCAATTTAAATGACTACCGTTTTTATTTACCTAATTTCAAAAAAAATTACCATGAGCATTTATTATAAAATACTCATGGCAGATTAATTTTACGCGTTGCTCGACCAGCCTAAATTTTCGCGGCCAGCTCTGCTGCTTGTCTAATCGCTCGCTTAGCATCAAGTTCAGCGGCGACGTTCGCGCCACCAATTAAGTGGGCATTGACACCTTGTGCTTCAAGTTGTCGATAAAGACTGCGTTCAGATTCTTGTCCTGCACAAATAATGATATTATCAACTTGCAGTGTTTGCTGTTTACCATCAATAGAAATCACTAAACCTTCGTCGTTAACCTCGTCATACGTAATACCCGCTAACATTTGCACACCATTTTTTTGTAGTGTCGCTCTGTGGATCCAACCGGTAGTTTTACCTAAGCCCGCCCCCACTTTGCTGGTTTTACGTTGTAATAAGTAAATTTCACGTGCAGGTGTTTCGCTAACGCGAGTAGTCGATAAACCACCGTTTTCTTGGTAATTTTTATCAACGCCCCAACTTTTCAACCATTTATCAGGATTCGTTGTCAGCGACTCTTCTTCAACCAAAAATTCTGCAACGTCAAAACCGATACCACCGGCACCAATAATCGCAACACGTTTGCCTACTGGCTCTTTATCACGTAATACCTGAATATAAGACTTAACTTTTTCATGGTCGATACCTTTAATATCAAGCGCTCTAGGCACAATCCCGGTCGCTAAAACAATTTCATCAAAACCTGCCGCAACCAATTGCTCTGCACTTTGCTCTTGATTCAAATGTAAGGCGATATCATGCAGCGCTATTTGCTTGTTAAAGTAACGTAAGGTCTCAAAAAACTCTTCTTTACCTGGTATTTGTTTAGCATAATTAAATTGACCACCGATCTCACTACCACGGTCAAATATTTCAACACTATGACCACGCTGCGCAGCATAAACACTGAATGCTAACCCTGCAGGGCCAGCGCCAACCACAGCAATTTTTTTCTTGGTCGCGGCGTTTTCAAAAGTGAGTTCCGTTTCATAACAAGCGGTTGGGTTAACTAAACATGAAGCTCGTTGCTGTTTAAATACATGATCTAAACAGGCTTGGTTACAACCAATACAGGTATTAATTTCATCACTTTTGTTAGCAGCAGCTTTTACGACAAAGTTTTCATCCGCTAAAAAGGGACGTGCCATAGATACCATATCCGCTTGACCTGACGACAATATTTCTTCTGCCACTTCAGGGGTGTTAATACGGTTTGTGGTAATAAGAGGTACATTGACCTCTTTTTTCATGCGCTCGGTGATCCAAGTAAATGCGGCACGTGGCACGGAAGTAGAAATTGTCGGTACGCGAGCTTCATGCCAACCAATGCCAGTATTAATTAATGTCGCGCCTGCAGCCTCAACACCTTTTGCCATAGTAACAACGTCTTGCCAACTGTTACCACCGTCAACAAGATCTAGCATCGACAAACGGAAAATAATAATAAAATCATCACCTGCACTGGCGCGCACGGCGCGAATAATTTCCAGAGCTAAGCGCATTCTATTTTCAATACTACCGCCCCATTCGTCAGTGCGTTTATTGACTTTGACACAGCTAAATTGATTGATCAGGTAACCTTCTGAGCCCATGATTTCAACACCATCATAGCCCGCTTTCTTAGCTAATTTTGCTGAATGTGCAAAGTCTTTAATGGTGCCTTTAATTTGCCCAACGGACATAGCTTTTGGCGTAAATGGGTTAATTGGCGACTTTACTTTACTGGCTGAGACACTAAAGGGATGATATGCATATCTGCCCGCGTGTAATAACTGCAAGCAAATTTTGGTCGGATACTCATGAACTGCAGCGGTAATTTTTTTATGTTTACCAACATGCCAGAACTTACTTAACTCACAGCCAAATGGCGCTAAACGGCCGCGAGTATTGGGGCTAATACCACCGGTAACTATCAAACCGACACCACCTTTTGCTCGTGCTCGATAAAATGCAGCTAGTTTATCAAAACCACCTTTTTCTTCTTCTAGGCCCGTATGCATTGAGCCCATAAGTGTTCGGTTGGCTAAGGTAGTAAAACCTAAATCTAATGGCGCTAATAAATGTGGAAAGGCTGCATTATCATTCATATTAAGTCACTTTTGGTTGTCATGTTAAATAGTGTTTAAAGCAAGTTTAGTTTGTTACTTGAAGCTGTACATCTAAAATATCTGCATTACGTGTAAAACTCAAGCCTTATTTTGACACCTGTCAGATTGGCTTTTTCATACTATCTATAAATACTCAGCAAAAGATGATGATTTACTTTCTCACCGATCACAGTATGCTGCGAATAAAAGATTGGGAGAAGTGTCATTAACATCAACAAAAATATTATCATTACTGAAATTGTTTCCCAGCTACAACAAGAGTTAGCGCAGGCATTAGTTGCGGCAGATAATGCCCATAAAGCGGCTACTGACGATCAGTCTGTGGCTGAAACACAGTACGATACTTTAGCAATTGAGCAGAGTTATTTAGCCGAGGGGCAATCACGGCGAGTAGACGACATAAACGCTGGGATTAAAAGCTTACAAAGTCTTAAATTTGATCCATTACTGAATAAAGCACGAGTGATGATGGGATCATTGGTACAAATGGAACAAGACATAGCTAAGCGGCACTGGTTTTTTATTACCTCGGCTGCCGGTGGCTATCGTTGTCAGGTCTCGCATCAAGGGAAATTAATAAAGATTACCTTGATTACCCCGCAAGCACCTATGGGCAAAGCACTACTGCGCAAAGAACTCGATGATGATGTTAGCTTTTCAGTCGGTAAAAATAATATTGCTGACTTCATCACTGACATACAATAACCGTTTACTTGAAGGTAAACGGTTATTAATTTTTTAGCTCTTAGTGGCATCGAAATTTTATTTAAACTTATTTGAAGCTAATTGTTTAATAGCACTTTAATGCGAGGTAAGTCGACAACTTTCTCATCGACTTTTAAGTAAGCAACGGCATCATCATGTATAATGATAGCTTCAATTACTCCCGGCATTTCACTCAGTTTTTGTGCCACTTCTCGCGCTTTTTCATCGCTGACAATATTGGTGGCAAAACTATAAGCCTTAGATTTTTTCAGTGGTTTCATCCCTAAGGTTAATAACAACCAAACTAAGCCAAAGAGCGCCATCACTAGAAATATCGTTTGTTCGCCAAATTCTCCGGCAATAAAACCACCTAATATACCACCAGCAAAAGCACCTAAAAACTGACTACTCGAGTAAATTCCCATCACACTGCCTTTTACACCGGCAGGGGCAATGCGCGACAATATTGACGGCATGGTGGCTTCCAAATAATTAAAGGCAGTAAAAAACATCATCACCGATACCACCAAGGTGGTCATACTGCTTGGTAGGTACCACAACAGCATCAAAGCTAACGTTAACAAAGCAACAGCAACACTAAACATTTGTTTTTCTTTTTGTTTCTTTATAGCGATGATCATAAATGGCACCATGAGGAAAAAAGAGCCGAGTAAGGTCGGTAAATACAGTTGCCAATGTTGCTCAAGTGCTAAACCGTTCGCCACAAATTGTTTAGGTAAAGTAACAAAGCAGGCAGTTAAGGCCATATGGAGAATAAAAACGCCGCCATTTAAACGTGATAACTGGCCATCACGCACTAAACTGCCAAGCTTCGAAGGCAGCGCAACATTGTCACCTTTCGGCGCAGTGTTAATTGAATTTGGCACAACAAATTGAATGGTCAACATAGCAAAAACAGTGAGTATGGCGATAAACCAAAACAAGCCACTTAAGCCAAACGCTTGCGCGACAATAGGTCCAATGATCATGGCAATGGTAAATGACACGCCAATAAACATACCTATGGTAGCCATCACTTTCGGTCGTTGTTCTTCACGGCTTAAATCCGCGGCCAATGCCAATATAGCACTCGCGATCGCTCCCATGCCTTGTAATGCACGGCCAAGAACAACGCCATAGATCGTGTCTGACATTGCAGCAACCACACTACCCAATAAAAATATCACTAAGCCCGCAAGAATTACCGGCTTTCGTCCAAATTTGTCTGACAAAATGCCCATTGGAATTTGTAAAAGTGCTTGTGTTAAACCATAGGCACCAATCGCTAAGCCAATCCATATTGGGCTGTAACCGATAAGTTGCTCACCATAGATGGCAAACACAGGCAAGATCATAAACAGGCCTAACATCCGTAGGCCGAACACTGAGGCTAACGAAAATGCGGCCTTTTTCTCAATACTATTTAAACCGGATGCGCTCATGAAAATGTTAACTCTTAATTAAACTGGAAATCAGGCTAGAAAAACGGGCATATCTTAACACGGCCACCTAATGAACAAAAACAGAGATTTAAGATGAATTTGGATTAAAAACTGTGCGATAATTCTCGGTTCTAACTTTATGTGTAGATGGTATAGCAAATGAAGCAATGCTGCGTTAATTTCAACCGCGGATTAATTCAACTGCTAATCATATCACTTAGTGTATCTCGCTTTTAAAACGACCTTAACTGATAGGTATTGTAGTTCTAATGGTTATCGTAAGTGTTGATATAGCGTAAGGTAATTTACATTCAGTTGGGCAATTTGCATACAAAAATTTCGTATCGAAATTGCCCGACGCTCAACTGGTCACAATATCATTATGAAGAAAATTGAAGTCAGGGGTGCTCGCACCCATAACTTAAAAAATATTAATGTCGATATTCCACGCGATAAGTTAATTGTTATTACCGGTCTTTCAGGTTCAGGTAAGTCTTCATTAGCCTTTGATACCTTGTACGCTGAAGGACAAAGACGTTACGTTGAATCTCTTTCCGCTTATGCTCGCCAGTTCTTATCTTTAATGGAAAAGCCCGATGTAGATCATATTGAGGGTCTGTCCCCTGCTATTTCAATTGAGCAAAAGTCAACGTCACACAATCCACGTTCAACGGTTGGCACCATTACCGAAATATACGATTATTTACGCTTATTATACGCCCGTGTTGGCGAGCCGCGTTGTCCCGATCATCACCTGCCACTTGCCGCACAAACCATTTCTCAAATGGTCGATAGAGTATTAGCGCTCGAAGAGGGCACTAAGGTCATGGTACTTGCACCAATATTGCAAGACCGTAAAGGTGAACATGTTAAGTTACTCGATAACCTTGCCGCCCAAGGCTACATTCGAGCAAGAATTGATGGTGAAGTGTGTGATCTTTCTGATCCACCAACCCTAGAGTTACATAAAAAACACACCATAGAAGTAGTTGTTGACCGTATTAAAGTGCGCCAAGATATTCAACTACGTCTCTCTGAGTCATTCGAAACCGCACTTTCATTAACATCTGGTACCGTGAAAGTGGCCTTTATGGATGAACCGACGAAAGAAGAGTTAGTTTTTTCGGCTAATTTTGCTTGCCCTAAATGTGGCTACAGTATGCAAGAGTTAGAGCCAAGATTATTCTCTTTCAATAATCCTGCTGGTGCCTGTCAAACCTGTGATGGTTTAGGTAATCAACAGTATTTTGACTCAAGTCGCGTTATTGCTAATCCTGAATTAAGCTTGGCGGGCGGTGCTATTCGTGGCTGGGATAAAAGAAATTTCTATTACTTTCAAATGTTACAGGCCTTAGCTGAGCATTATCAATTTGCCTTAGATTTACCGTTTAATGAATTAGACGAAAAAGCCCAGCAACTAATTTTAAAAGGCAGCGGCAAACAAGAAATCGAATTTAAATACATGAATGATCGCGGCGATATTGTTATTCGCAAACATCCATTTGAAGGTATTTTAAATAACATGGACCGCCGCTACCGTGAAACAGAATCTAATGCGGTGCGCGAAGAACTAGCAAAATATCTTAACAGTCAACATTGTCCCGACTGTAACGGCAGCCGATTACGCTTAGAAGCGCGCAATGTTTTTATCGCCGATACTCCACTACCTGACATTGCCGAATATGCCATCGCCGATGCCCTAGCATTTTTTCAAGGCTTGGAGTTGACTGGACAAAAAGCACAAATTGCCGAAAAAATTCTGAAAGAAGTCTGTGACCGTTTAGGTTTCTTGGTGAACGTTGGCTTAAATTATCTCAATCTCTCACGCGCCGCAGGCACACTATCAGGTGGTGAGGCACAACGTATTCGTTTAGCCAGTCAAATTGGTGCCGGCTTAGTCGGTGTAATGTACGTGCTTGATGAACCTTCTATCGGTTTACATCAGCGTGATAATGAACGCTTACTAGAAACCCTGATCCATCTGCGTGATTTGGGCAATACCGTTATTGTGGTAGAACATGATGAAGACGCTATTCGCGCAGCTGATTATGTTATCGATATTGGCCCGGGTGCCGGTGTTCATGGCGGTAATATTATTGCACAAGGCGATGTCAATGATATTTTAGCTTGTGAAGACTCACTTACCGGACAATACCTTTCAGGCCGAGAACGCATTGAAATTCCAAAAACTAGAACTCCTTTTGATAAAAAGAATGTGGTTAAACTTAACGGCGCAACAGGCAACAACCTAAAAAATGTCGATCTGGTGATTCCAAATGGCTTATTGACTTGTGTTACCGGTGTTTCTGGCTCAGGTAAATCAACCCTGATCAACGATACCTTATACAAACTTGCCCATATCGAATTAAACGGCGCAACAACGCAAGAGCCTGCACCGCATAAAGAAATTATCGGTTTAGATTTGCTCGACAAAGTAATTGATATCGACCAAAGCCCAATCGGTAGAACGCCACGTTCGAATCCAGCCACTTATACCGGAATTTTTACTGCCATTCGCGATATTTTTGCCGCCACACAGGAGTCGCGTTCGCGCGGTTATAAACCTGGGCGCTTTAGCTTTAATGTTAAAGGCGGACGTTGTGAAGCGTGTCAGGGTGATGGTTTAATTAAAGTTGAAATGCATTTTTTACCTGACGTTTATGTCCCTTGTGATGTGTGTAAAAGTAAGCGTTATAACCGTGAAACCTTAGAAGTAAAATATAAAGGTAAGAGTATTCACGAAGTATTGGATATGACCATTGAAGATGCACTCGAGTTTTTCGGACCTATTCCGGCGGTAAAGCGTAAGCTACAAACCTTAATGGATGTCGGTTTAAGTTATATCAAACTGGGCCAATCAGCGACAACGCTCTCGGGTGGTGAAGCGCAACGGGTTAAGTTATCGAAAGAGTTGTCGAAGCGAGATACCGGTAAAACGCTTTATATCCTTGATGAGCCCACCACCGGCTTACACTTTCACGATATAAAGCAATTACTACAAGTGATCCATCGTTTACGTGACCACGGCAATACCATCGTAGTAATTGAGCATAACCTCGATGTGATAAAAACCGCTGATTGGGTGATTGACTTAGGTCCTGAAGGTGGTTCAGGTGGTGGTGAAATATTGGTGACCGGCACGCCTGAACAAGTGGCTGAACATAAAAGCTCGCATACCGCCCGTTTTTTAAAACCACTATTAGCTAACGCAAAATAGCGCTAAACATCAATTATGATGATTTTAAAAAAGGCTTGTTTTTGTAACAAGCCTTTTTTATACCCTAGCATCCGCGTTAACTTCCGTTTAAGATAAATCAGCAGTAAACAAAAACTCTTCCTAATAACTAAAGTAGTATGCTAAATGACTAATAAAAATAATAAAATTCAGCAGTGGCAAAACCCTTTAATCTACCTACTGGCCTTTAGTAGTGGCTTTTGCATTATGGGTATTGAGTTATTAGGTGGTAGAATTTTAGCGCCTTTTTTCGGTAGTAGTGTCCATATTTGGGGCAGTATCATTACGGTATTTATGCTGAGTCTATCCTTTGGTTATTTAGCTGGCGGCAAGCTTTCAACAAAAGCCGCTTCATTAAATCGCTACGGTTTAATCTTTATTTTTGCCAGCATTGCGATTTTACCGGTGGCATTTTATTCACAATCGATAATGGAAGCTATTTTCCTTGCCATTGAAGATACTCGCTATGGTTCACTACTCGCATCAATGGCGTTGTTTTTTGTACCGACAGTCATACTCGGTATGATTTCACCTTATTCTGTGCGCCTATTGGTAACCGATAAAGAAAAGAGTGGCCAAGTGGCGGGCTTCCTCTATTTTGTTTCAACGCTGGGTAGTGCCTTAGGTACCATTATTACCTCATTTTATTTAGTTTTATTATTTGAGGTGAACGATATTATTATGGTGTTTAGTGCCACACTCTTTGTACTTGGCCTTAGTGCTATGCTCTTTAACCGCCTAAATCAGCAAAAAAGTGTCAGCGAAAACAACAGCAGCAATCACCAAGGAGTAGCAGATGAATAAATTAGCGCTTAGCCTTTTGATTGCCATGTTGGTTAACTTAGTTAGCAGCGTAGCATTAAATACCCAAGCCAACGCTAAAACCATTCACAGTGAACGTTCGCTTTATCGCAATATATTAGTAGAAGAAAATAATGGTTTACGGTGCTTAAAGTTTAATGTCAAAAGCGCTAAAACACAGCAAAGTTGTATGTTAGTAGACAATCCACGACAGTTAGTTTTCAACTATACAAAACTGTTATTTTCTGGCTTATTAATTAACCCCAACCCTGAGCGTATTTTAATCATTGGCCTAGGCGGCGGTAGCATGTCGAATGCCCTGCACGAAATTTTTCCTAACGCTAACATTACCAATGTCGAAATAGACCCTGCGGTGATAAAAGTGGCACGCAGCTACTTTAGCTTTTTCGAGAATGAGCAAGTGACCTCGGTAGTACAAGACGGTCGCATTTTCGTTAAACGTGCAGCATTAAAAAAACAGCAATATGATTGGATAATTCTCGATGCTTTTAATGGTGACTACATACCAGAGCACCTGATGACACAAGAATTTTTGCAAGAAACTAAAAACTTACTCAGTGCGAACGGTGTGTTAGCAGCAAATACATTCTCGGTAAGTGATTTATATAATTATGAGTCTGCGACCTATAAATCAGTATTTGGCGACTTTTTCAATGTGCGCAATAACAACAACAGTAATCGCATCATTTTAGCCAGCAGCAAGCCTTTGCCAAAACCAGCAGTTATCGCCGAACGTGCTGAGTCTCTTAACAAAAAGTTACGCCCTTTTAATGTTGATATCAAGGTCATTAGTCGTCAAATGACCTCAACAGCAACAACGCAAGATTGGCCAAGCGACACTCGATTATTAACCGATCAATATTCACCGGCAAATTTATTGAATTTAAAACATTAAACTCACTCTGGCTCACCTAACCCCAAGTTTAATTGCTGCATAAATAACAGCAGCGCTTGATGGTCACTGGCAGCAGAATTGCCAAGTGCTAGGGTTACTCCTTGTTGATCAGCTGTTGAGCGATGCTGGCCAAGCTTGGCTTTTGCGTCAATAACATCGAGTGATATTTTAAAGCCAACAATACCTTTGCTTAATTTTTCTTGATAATCAGCACTGACAACATCACGCTTAACTAACAAAGCTGGTTCATACTTTTGCATCAGCGAGTCAAGTGCTTGCATTGTCTCCTCACCCGAGAGAATTTCAGCAATACCTTTGACATGTACCGCGGCATAATTCCATGTTGGTACTGCAGGTTTATTTGCATACCAAGTCGGTGAAATATAACCATGAGGTCCATTAAATATCACTAAATGTTGCTGAGTAGTATTTTCTGCCAATTCACGCCAATGTGGATTATTACGGGCAAAATGACCGATTAAACAACGATTAACTCGGTCTAACATCAAAGGGAGATGGCTCGATTGTAATGACGGTGACACTAACGTGGCAAAAGCATAGTTATCAATAAAATCAAACACATCAGTTTCATCATTTAAACGCCATTTTTCCGGAACATGCATAGTGTTATCAACGACCTTTATCCATAATTAAATTAGCTTTTCTTTTTCAGGCTTAAACGCTTTTTACCTGTTGAGCTAACCACAGGTTTTTTCACATCAATGCGGGTTAACTTACGTGTTGAATATTTATCGGCAGTCGACTCTATAGTTTTACTGTCGTGTTTAATATCAGCTGCTATATCAATTTTCTTCGCACTTTCAATAGTTTCAGATGCTACTTGCACTTCTTTTTCGACAAAGTCATCATCCATGGCCGTTTTACGTGAACCTGCCACCGCCGCGTTTATTTCAGCCATTTCACTAGCCGTTAAATCACGCCACTCTCCAGGGCGTAACTGGCCCAATTCAACATTCATAATGCGTGAGCGCTTAAGTTTCGTCACTTCATAACCTAAATATTCACACATACGGCGAATTTGTCGGTTTAAGCCCTGCGTTAAAATAATACGAAAAACAAACTTACTTTCTGGCGTAACAATGCAGGGTTTGGTGATCGTGCCTAAAATAGGGACACCCTTTGTCATTCTCTCAACAAAACGCTCGCTGATCGGTTGATCGACCGTGACGATATATTCTTTATCATGGGCGTTTTCAGCACGTAAGATTTTATTAACAATATCGCCATCGCTCGTCAGAAAAATCAAACCTTCTGATGGCTTATCTAATCGACCAATGGGGAAAATACGTTTAGAGTGGCCAATGGCGTCAATAATATTACCTTTGACTTGCAGTTCAGTAGTGCAAGTAATGCCAATGGGCTTGTTATAAGCAATGTAAATACGGTCAGTATGGTTGCTAGCACTGGCTTTAATTTCCATACCATCAACACAAACTTTATCACCGGGTATTACTTTAGTGCCCAACTCAGGTACTTTGCCATTGATAGTAACACGGCTTTTTTCAATCAATTTATCCGCAAATCGACGCGAACAATAACCTGAGTCACTGATGTATTTATTAAGGCGCTTTTCGTTAATAGACACTAATTTTCCTAATGCAAGTGCAGTGTATAACTGCAAATATAATCATATTGTTGCTATTTTAGCTAACTTTCGCCGCCATGTAGAGCCGTGAAGCTGAGAATTGGCAATTATTAATTATCTAGGTGAGTAATAACGTTACATACTAAGTATTAAAGTACCGTATTGGGTATTAAAAATTGAGACTAAAGCTATCAATAAGACCGAAGTTACTATTATAATTTTGACTTGTGTGTTTTCATTAACGGCAGTTTTTTCGACTAATCGGTCGTTCAGGATAGAATATTTAAAGACTGTAATTGCCACAAAGCGGTCTAAATTATCAGAACAACACCCCCCATTTTAATGTCAACTATCTTCAAGGGTAGCTGACATTAGAGTAATTGTTCTCTCTCGCCCCCTTTGCGGGATTGAAACTTATTGGATAAAGAACTGAAGTCGCTGAGTTTATAACTGTTTAAGCATCCAAACATCACAACCATTATGAACAGTACCATCGAGTGGTTTATTCAAATGCTTAAAGCCAAGCTTTTCATATAATGCTATTGCTGATTTCATATTTGACAATGTGTCTAGATAACAGTTTGTGTACCCTTGCGATATCGAAAAATTTAAACATTGTTGAGTCAAAGCCTTCCCTATACCTAATCCTCTGCTTTGAGGCAGTAAGAATAATTTACGAAGTTCGCAAATTTCATTACTGTTATTAAAAGACGCTATACCACAGCCCCCGACAACTTCTCCATTGATTTTTGCGATCAAATACAAACTTTTGGATAATTTAAAATAATGCTGACTCATATTCAAAACTTCACTATCAGAAGGTCCGAATCCATCTCCTATGGCACCATGTTCAGCGCCAATCCTTTTAATGATTTGACATATAACATCATCATATTCTGGACTGATATCTTCTATTGTATAACTCATTACTGAACGACTCCTATCTGTACTATTAATAATCATCAAAGCATCCTCATTTTACTATTTAACTTTTGGCTTTAATAAAATGTAAATGAAATTTAATACGATTTGAGAAAATATGCCTTAACAAAGGTTAATTTTTTATACGTTTTTTTATTCGGCTTAAGCTAATAGGTGAAATGCCTAGGTATGATGCTATTTCAAAGTCAGCCAGAATAACTTCCAGATCAGAAAAGTTGTCACAAAAAAGTTTATATCTTTCTTCGGGGGTATTTAATAACAAAACTCTCTCTTTTATCTCTTTATTGTGTAGTTGAAGCTCTAACAAATTGATATAAATAGATACTTCTTCTGCACGCCATTTTTCAACAATATGCACAGGTAAAGCGCATAATAGACTAGGCTTTACTGTTTCAAGTGTATAGGGGGAAGCTCGTTGAGTAAGTAGTGATTCGAATCCGACAATAAAACTTTTTTTCCAAAAAAATTCCTTACTAAATTGCTTACCGTCGGCTGTTAAATACGTCGCATGACATAACCCGTTAAGTAAAAAGTAAAACTTATCGGCTTGAGTACCTTGTCTGATTAATACGGTTTTAGCGGGTGCTTGAATATATTCAGTCTGTTTACATAACTCAGAAATATTCTGTTGTGACAAACCATGCTGCTGTAAAAAATCAGTAAATACTGAGGGCGGCATTGCTACGCTAGCTGCCTTATTAATGAAGTATTTAATATTTAATACTACCTGAAGTTTCAAAGCTACTAGTATAGCAAATCCACTACTGCACACTAGTTAAATAAGCTTACGTATTTTAATGAAATCTTTGTTTTTATTATGTTCTATACATCAGAGCATTAGGTAAATATTGCCTATTTATCAACAAGGACATCAATATAACCAAATAGCCTATAATATGTACGATACAGCTTGATTAGAGTGGGAGTCTATGGCTCTCTGTGCCCTAAATCGCCATAAAATGATTGATTTACGTCCGCTGTATGATCGGAAAGTTGACGTTTGAGGTGTTGACGGGGCTTATTCTGCAAAGCGCACTCAGTGATCACCTCAGGAAACTTTGCTAAAGACAGCTGTATGCGCCAAGTGGCCTTTTGTTTTATGCTCGATTAACATAATTAAGTGAAACTTTTATTACTTAAATACTTGGTTTGGCTTGCTGAAAAATTAATACAAAGTGAGATTTTATTAATTGCCATCTTTATTAACTAACGAGTAAATGAGCTATGTGGCGCTATTTTGTATCAAACTACATTACTTTTAGAAAAACAAATGAGCTCTTAAATAGTCATTATTGCATCTAGTGTAATAATAATTTACCTGAATCGCTATATATCACTCCATCAATTAAGCATAAACTGACGATAGTTAATAAAAGCAGCCAGATACCATGACCACAAAAATGAAAACACTTACTTTCGAGCAGTTACCGCAAGATGGCTTTGCCGGTCTCATTGAACGACATTTTGTTATTAATCAACAACTATTTGGTCGTTCAAAAACTATAGCTTTTCCGGGGCTAGGAAACTTTGTTTATCTCGCTGATGCTAACTTTTTACCGCATGGCGAAACTCATATGCATAGCCACAAAGAAGTTGATGTTATTTCTGTTATGGTCGCTGGCGACATTATACACCAAGGTTCATTAGGCCACGGAGAACGACTAAGTGCCGGTTCGGTGCAAGTACAACGCGCTGGTGCTGAAGGCTTTCGTCATAATGAAGTCAATCCTAATAATGAACAAAACCATATGATCCAACTCTGGGTTTTACCTGATGAAAAAGGTCAACCCGCAGGTTATAAACACTACCACCCTAAACACGGTGAATATGCTAATGTTTATGGTGGCAATAAAGCACAAGACACAACATTTAGCAGCACTATTGCCATTTCAGTAAGTAACACAGCAGCTCAGCAACGTATTGAGATTTCAGGCGAAGTCATGGTTTACCTCAGCATGGGAGAAGCGATGATCAATGGTGAAGTGATTAAAGCACGCAGTCTTATTCACGACCAACAAGGAGTTTCGTTTACGGCATTAACCGCAGGCCAAGCTATTTTTATCTACCAAACAGACCAACACAATGAGGCATTATCATGAAAGTAATCGCATTTGGCGCAAGTTCAAGCCGTAAATCAATTAACAAATTACTGGCTGCACATGCTGCCCATCTCGTCGCTCAAGCTAACGAAAGTACTGAGATCGAAGTACTGGATCTAAACGACTTTGAGATGCCACTATTTAGCCAAGATAAAGAACAAGAGCTTGGTCAACCTGAAGCAGCAAAAGCCTTTTTCAATAAATTGGGTGAAAGCGATGCCATTATTATTTCATTTGCTGAACATAATGGTAGCTATACTGCGGCGTATAAAAACTTATTTGATTGGGCTTCACGTATTAATCAAAAAGTATTTCAAAATAAACCTATGCTATTACTGTCAACGTCACCAGGGCCAGGAGGCGCAGGTAGTGTTTTAGCCGCGGCGTCGGGCTCAGCGCCGTATTTTGATGGCAAGGTAAAAGCGTCACTTTCAATACCCAGCTTTTATGATAATTTTGATATGGAAAATGACCAATTAAGTAATGAAGATTACCAGCAGCAGTTAGCAACTGCGGTAGCAAGTTTACTTATTTAACTTGATGGTTAAGTAAACTGATGAGCAATCAGAGGGTAAAAAGTACCCTCTGGTTTATATATCAACATAAATACATTAGTTTTCGTAATGAGTGTTTAAGTGTTGAATTGCTAGGTGTTGAGTTGCCAAGTAATTAGTGCCTAGGTATTTCGCGCCACGCTTTTCATCACTATTGACAATAACCTTAGGTTGCTCTTTTTTAGTATTAATTTTAATCTCACCAACTCTAGTGCCAATCGATACCGAACTGCAGGCTGACAAAAACACCAAGCTTACCATCGCAAATAAAATCAATAGTTTTAACATGTTAACTACCTAATAAAGCTAATTCAGCCCTACCTTATCGCTTTTACACTAAATGCTAAAGGGCGCTTTAAATGAGAAAGCATAAGGTGAATCACCATAGCTGCGCAAATGCTCTAAACGCACTATGGCATCATCGATACTTGGAATAGTACCATCTTCAATCCACCATAAAGCATAATTAGCTTCCTTAATATTATGAAACCAATCTTGTTTGCTTCGTAAAAAATCACGGTGGTGAGTTTTGAACATAAAATCTTTCAATGTCTCCATTGAAGACCACACTGACATATTAACAATAATATTTGGATCGCCAAAGGCTTGGATATCCGTGGCATTATTGTCTTCACCCACTAGCCGCCAAACAAAGCCGGCACTGGCATCGGCTATGGCGTTTATAGGCGCTAAATTATCGATGAATTCTTTCATTTCAGGTGCATCAAGCGAATATTTCGCCTGTGCAATATTAACTTGTGCTAATTGCATTTGTTCATCCTTGTAAACGCAGTTTATTACTTTTATCGAATTAATGACGCTAATTTACACTAACTCTACTTTGTAGCCAACACTGTACACTGACTGCACTATTTCTTTATCACCTTTAATACCATTAATTTTTTTACGTAACTTTTTTATATGGCTATCGATGGTACGTTCACTAACCACTCTATGGTCGTTATATACTTGATCGATTAACTGTGACCTAGAATAAATGCGGCCTGGGTCTTTCGATAATATTTTTAATAGATTAAATTCAATTGCCGTTAACTCTACCTGCTGGCCATAAACCGTCGCTCGATATTTAGCTTCATCTAAACAAATAAGATTTTGAAGTGATTGAGTATCGGCAATATCATAACGACGTAATATGGCTTTAACACGAGCAACCACCTCACGCGGCGAAAAAGGCTTGCAGATATAGTCATCTGCGCCCAAGTCCAAGCCAACTAAACGGTCAATTTCTTCAACACGCGCAGTGATCATAATAATCGGGATATTTGAAAACTCACGAATTTCTTTACACAAGGTTAAACCATCTTTTACCGGTAACATTAAATCCAGCAATACCGTGTCGTATGAATGAGCTTTTAGCTCTTCAATGACCGACGCACCATCATGCAACATGGTAACGCTAAATTGCGCTTGCGCCATATAGTCATGTAATAGTTGCGCTATTTTAACTTCATCTTCTACCACTAAAATACGGGTCATATTCGCTCCAACGAATCGAAAGTTAGCTAAGTAAGTTCTTCGGTAAAGAAATTTTGATCATCAAGCCACCCAGAGCAGATGCATGCGCAGATATCTCACCTTGATGAGCATAAACAATATTCTTACATAATGCTAAACCTATACCACTGCCACCGGTTTTCCTATTTCGAGAGCTGTCTACCCGATATAAATGCTCAAATAGTTTTTCCAAATCGGCCTCCGAAACGCCAGGCTGACTATCTTCAAGGTAAATAAAGACATCATCTGGTTTTTCAACTAATCGACAAATTACCTGACCCGGAGCGTCGGTATACTTAGCGCTATTGGTAAACAAATTATCCAACAGTTGATTCAGTCTCTTGGCATCAGCCCAACATGAAATTTTATTCTCGAGTATTTCCAAACTCAGTACTAAACCATGGCTTTTTAATAGCGCCCGATGTCGTTCAGCATTTAACATCAGCAGTTCGCTGATATTCAAAGCCGATTTTTGATAACGCATAGCACCAATTTCCGCTTGGTTTAACTCATTTAAATCATTAATTAAACTTTGCAGATGATTCACTTCTTCAGAAATAGAAGCAATATTTTTAATATTAATTGGTCGGACTCCATCTTCCATCGCTTCTAATTCGCCTTTAACAATGGCTAAAGGCGTTCTTAATTCATGAGCAATATCAGCTAACCAACGTTTACGCGATGCTTCATTTTGTTCTAGCGTTGCCGCCAAGTCATTAAAGTTGAGCGCTAAGGTAGCGAGTTCATCATGACCAACAATAGGCAAGCGTGTTGATAGTTGCCCTTGGTTGACTTTAATAACGGCATTTTTTAGGCGCGTAATCGGGCCAACAAAATGTCGAGATAGCGGAATGGTGATAACAATAATAACCAGAAAAATTCCAGCTAATATCAATAGAATGTGTTGGTTGATATCGGCAATAAATTGTAAGTCAAACTTATCGGTTATTTGCTCTGCAGGTGGCAATGCCACATAGCCAACAATTTCACTATCAAACAGTATCGGCTTTTTTACAAACCTTGCGGTGTATCGGCCAATCAATACCTGCTTGTTGGCATCAAGCAAGCTGAATCTTGGCCTTATTTTCGGGCTATTTCCCTCAAGATCGGTTCGCTGAAACCTAGCATCGTAGTGGTTAGTGAATTGCGAAATACCATCAGGATAACGTAATCCTTGCTCGGACAGTCTCAAGATCATATGCCAATACTCCATCACGGAACTATTATCATTAGACATTACGGGTATTTTGCCATTAACTCGCTTTTCAGGTCGACGACGATTATCCTCTCTCAATCGTGGTCTTCTTGGTGCTTCATTTAACCCCACACGACGTTGAGGTTTAAGATTAGTGGGCTCTGCATTTGAGCTAACTATCGCCTGCCAACCATTATGTTCTTGATAAAGTGCAGACAAATTTTCGGAAACTAACTGCAAACTCTGCATTTGTCGTTGATTAGCATAATTAAGCATGCCGCGATCAACGCTCCATTGCATGAGCCCATACAAGAGAAACAATAGTGCAAAGCTGGTCAGCAAGAACACCAAAAGTAATTTAGGAAAAATTCGCATCTGATCTATATATTTATTCACTTATTAAACAGTTATACCGCGAAATATAATAAATGTCTTATCTTGGGCAACATTTGCACAATTCTTCCTTATTGTTTGCATTTTTTTTACTTAATTATTCCTTATGCTAATCGCTACAACACGATTGTTAGTCGTACGGAGTTTATGCTAATGCACAACAGTGAACCAATGCCTCAAATGATAAAAATAAAATGTCAGCAAGCTATATTGCTACTGCTCATCGTTTTACTCAGCGCTTGTGGCGGCTCAGCGCCAACGGGCACCGATACACAAGTAGCGGCCGAAACCCTAGCACCAGAACCTATTACACCGGACCCAATCACAATAGTTACACCACCAGTAACAACGCCAATTGCACAACCAAGCGCAACAGATATCGAATTATCGACGCTGATCACTGCCAATAATTTAAACATTGAGCCATTACTTAATCGGGAAATTCCAGATATTACCTCACCGCTTGCTAACTTAGGTCGAAAGTTATTCTTCAGTAAAAGCTTAGGTGGCGGACAGGACACAGCTTGTGCCAGCTGCCATCATCCTATGTTGGCGGGTGCCGACCAACTCAGTTTACCGATTGGCGTTGAAGCCATTGACAGTAATGTTCTGGGTCAAGGACGCATTAATGATAACGGCATTCCACGAGTGCCGAGAAATAGCCCGACAGTTTTCAATATCGCACTATGGGATAGCGGCTTATTTTGGGATTCACGTATTGAAAGCATAACGAAAGAGCCTAGTGCAAATGGTGCTTTATCTGCTATCACTACCCCAGATAGCGGTTTTGGTATTGTTGATGTTAACACTGGCGCAAATTTAGTGGCTGCTCAAGCAAAATTTCCGGTAACTTCAAGTGCTGAAATGAAAACCGTAGATTTCGAAAATAACAGTAATAATGCCGCCATTCGTCAGCATCTAGCCGCACGCATCGGTGATTACGATGAAGGCGCTAATGAGCTTTTTATAAATTTTTGGTTAGCGGAATTTCAGCTCGCTTTCAATTCAACGGCAAGTGCCAGACAATTAATCACTTTTGAAAATATTGCTCATGCCATTGCCGAATACGAACGTTCCATGGTGTTTATACAATCGCCATGGCAAAACTATCTTGATGGCGACCTAACCGCACTCACAGAAAGCGAAAAACTAGGCGCGTTGTTGTTTTTTCAACTCCCTGCTGACGGCGGCGCTGGCTGTTCAGCTTGTCACAGTGGCACATTATTCAGTGATGAAATGCATCACACGGTCGCTTTCCCTCAAATCGGTACGGGTATCGGAGCTGGAGAGAATATCGACGACGATATAGGCCGAGGCGCAATAACGGGCTTAGAGCAACAAAACTACCAGTTCCGTACACCTAGCTTGCTTAACATTGCGCAAACCGCCCCTTATGGTCATGCCGGAACTTATCCGACATTAGAGAGAGTACTTGATCATTATAATAACCCGCAACGCAGCGCGAGTAATTATGCTAATAATCAAGATTGGTGTCAGCTTCGCCAATTTAGCAATATCGCCAACTGCCAGCTGCTTTATCCCAATGCGGTTACAAATACGCAAGCCGCAATAAACCAATTAAACCAAGCACGCGCCGCTGGAACATCTAGGCTTGCGCCTAGCAACCTTAATAACCAAGAAATGACGCAACTGGTGTCGTTTTTAGAAAGCTTAACCGATCCCTGCATTGAAGACCGAGTATGCATGTCACCTTGGATAGCCGATGCCATAACCGACAACCCTGATGGCAACGTATTGGTTGCTATCGATATAAACGCAGAAGAACTTTAGTCTAGTGACATTAGAAAATAGCCACATAAATAAAGTAGCTAATAATGAACATCTGCCTGGAATGCGATACATCGAGTTTTTGCTGCTGACCACACGGCAAATGCTCGATGTTTTTCAGCGCCAATTATCAGTAAAACAATAGCCGAAAATACCATTAAGCCACCAAGTACCGTATTGATCAAAACGGCACGGATCTATGGCGCATGATAAATAAAGCTCACACCAAACTACAATCGGCTTAATATTTCAAAAATATGAAAATATGTTTGCTGACTAAAGTGAAAAATGGCACGAGAGAATGCTGATGGACTTTTTATCATCAACAAACTTAGTACCATCATCAAGGCGAAAATAACAATAAAAATCATCAGTAAATTTATCGATATTTTATTTTAAGCTTAATGGTAATAATTGCCCTTTGGCGGTGCACCAAATAAGCTCATCGCTGCTTGCATGGTTTCTTGCGGATAATTAGTAATGGCAAGTTGATGATCTTCAATGCTTTCCCAACGCTCAATAACCATAAACTGATCTGAATGCTCATGATGCTTTAATAGTTCACAAGCAAGGCAACCATTCGCACCGGCGATATAAGGCACTAAGGTTTGTAAAAAGCTAAAAAGTTCAGCTGACTTGCCAGTGGCTGCGGTAAATTCATTAACACGTACTATGCTCATATTAACCTCTTTAAATTTTAATGCGGATCATTAATAACATCAGAACAAGGCTATTAATCTTGGTGAATACGTTCTGTTGATGCTGGGTATTTCTTGAGTGATTCACCCTTTCTTGTAGGTCGAGACGTAAAGTCACCCTGACAATTTGGGCAAACACCTTGATAAACCTCGATAGCGCAATCTTGACAAAAAGTGCACTCAAACGAGCAGAACACGGCATTTTTTGCATCCGCTGGCAAATCTTTATCGCAACATTGGCAATTAGGATGAAGAATTAACATTATATACCTCTATTTTTATCGATATCCACATCTCGTTGCAGCGCTTCTAATGCGTCAACTATGGTTAAAAATTTTTGGCCAAACTCAGTCACGTGGTATTCAACTCGCGGCGGTAATTCATTAAAGCTGATCCGCTCTAAAATACCAAATTCAATGTTCTTTTTTAAACAAACATTTAATACTTTGGTAGTTAGGCCTTCAACGTTGCGCACCATTTCTCCGGGCCGATTAATACCGACAGACAACAATTGATAAACCGTTAACGACCATTTACAGCCGTATATCGTCTCAACCATGCGGGCACTATTTAAAGGTGGTGTTTTTCTTAAAATTATTTTTTCATTAGTATTCATAAAGATGTACCAAAAAGTGCCTACCCCACTAGTTTGTGCCTACTTTTCAACAAGCTGATTTACTCGCTAAGCTGTCATCACTTTAGCAAGTGCAAACAACAATTTGGAGAAAAATATGCGTATTTCAAAAAACAATTTAGCGATTATTATTGGTGGCTCAAGTGGCATGGGTTTAGCAACGGCCCAACAACTAGCTGCAAAGGGCACTGACCTTATTATCGTCGGTCGCGACATTGATAAGCTCAAAGCCGTTAAAGCTGAGCTTTCGTTACTAACCCAGGTAGAAACTTTTTCGGTAGATTTATACAGCCAATCGCAAGTCGATGAATTAAATCAGTATATTATAAGCCTTGAACGACACATTAATTACTTAGTTAACGCTGCTGGTTACTTTAAACCAACCAAATTTTTGCAGCATAACCATGCTGTTTATGACCAATACATGGAGCTAAATCGAGCGACATTTTTTATCTCGCAAGCCGTAGCTAAAAATATGATCGAACACCGCGCTGGCGCCATCGTCAACATTGGCTCTATGTGGGCTAAACAAGCCATAAAAGCCACACCATCTTCGGCATATTCAATGGCAAAAGCCGGCTTACACTCACTCACCCAACATATGGCAATGGAACTCGCCGAATATAACATCCGGGTTAATGCGGTTGCGCCAGCAGTTGTAAAAACACCGATATATCAGTCATTTATTGAACCAGAAGATATTGATAGTGCACTTGCGGGTTTCGATGCCTTTCACCCGATTGGCCGAATTGGCCATGCTGATGATATTGCTAATACAGTGAACTTTTTATTAAGTGAACAAGCCGATTGGGTCACGGGGGCAATTTGGGATCATGACGGCGGTGTAATGGCAGGCAGAAATTAAGTAGCTTGCATCAGCCATTAATACATTACACTTACGCTATTTTGCTGGTATATCATGCCAGCAAAGCTAATGCTATTTCAAGCGACTAGGCTCAAAGGTTGAATAACGAGGTAACTCCGCATCCATATCTTCCCAATTCGCTTTTGAGTCAACAAAATTATGTGACAGTGGTCGCGCTGATATATCACTATCAAATATCCCTAGGCGTATTCTAATTCTGGCCTTATCTTCATCATTACTACTGAACACAGGGCTGCCGCAATATTGACAAAAATAGCGTGTTCTACCCGGTTTAAACGAAAAACTGGTTAATGACTTTTCGCCTTGTTTTATTTCAAAATCAGTACTATTCACAAAACCATTGGTGGCGTAAGCCGTACCTGAGTTTTTTCTACATAGCGAACAATGACAATGGATAATATCGCTAATTTCACCCTTAACGGCAATCACGACTTCACCGCACAAACACTTTCCTGAATACATTTTTACACCGTTTTCTATAGCGCTACGACGAGCCACTAGATAATTGTTTTACCATATAATATTTGCAACCAGTTTTAGGATAACCCTGCTGCGTCCATTGCACTTGATAACCATGTTTTTCATAGAATGGCATGGCTTGAAAATTCAACGTATCCAGTAACGCTTTGTTGCAACCTCTAGCCTGTGCGGCTAATTCCATTTTTGTTAATAATTTGCTGCCAACATCTTGTCCGCGCAAACTTTCAGCTACCCATAAGGTGTTAATCATCAACCAATCACCAAATGTTCGCCCAGCAGCACCTGCGATAATGTCACCGTTTTCATCGCTTAATTTTACCGCTAATGCTTTGCGTTCACTCACTTCCCAGTGAGCCCAATTAAACTCAGCAATTTTTTCATCTAAAAATGACACCAACTGCGCATCGGGGTTTTCTAGCACTTCAATATTCACGATAAATCCTATAACTTTTTTAGCTTACTACGCTGAGTATAGCGAGTTGCGAATCGCTTAATTTAGCTGAAAACAACGCTAAGTGATACCAGAAAATAACCTGTAACCTGAGTTTTAATTGGCTAATTAAAAGAGACAAAACAACATTCTGCTAACGACATAATCACAGCATAAACCGAGTAATTAGCGCATCGGCCTGAAGGTATAATGATATATTTTCAGTTATCTACTGCGGGCTTCTAGCCCTTTTCTGACTTTTCTATCAAACGCTTATAAACGCCTTCTATATTTAGAGGTAGCCACTCATCATATTGCTTAAAATCATTATAAGTATCTAATTTAATACTTTGCTTTAACTCATCTAGGCTTTTTCCAAAATGAATACCATCGACAACAGCCCCGTAAAGATCTTCAATATAATTCAGGTACCGCTTAACATCGGCTTTATTACCGATATCAGCATGACCGCCAACAAAAACATCAAAATCAAGTTCAAGCAACTGCTGGGTAGACTTGATAATACCTTGAATATCATAACGCCAGAGTTTCCGCCAAGGCATTCGCCCTACCACGACCCAGTCAACAACAAACAATAACTTTTCCGGTTTAAACAGCATACTGATAGAGCCACGACCGTCATTGGCGCCATGATATCGAAGCTCAACGGTGTGACGACCAAGAGTTATGGTCATATTATCTTTAAATGTGGTATCAGGGAGCACGGTATTCAACTTCATAAGCTGAATATCCTGTTTTGCTAATTCATGTGCGATAAATGTTGTTTCAGGGCTTTTAAACACCTCTGCGCCATAGATGTGATCACTATGGTTGTGGCTATAAACAACATACTTGATAGGCACGTCGAAACGTTTTTTGAGTGCTTTTTTTAGCCATTTTGCCGCACTCTCGTTTAGCGGATCGGTTAGCAATATCCCCTGTTCAGTCACCAAGAATACCGAACGATGTCTCCCATCTAAAAACCGGTAAACATCTCCTTTTACATGTTCAATGTTATAGTCATTAGCCAACGTAGCTAAACTAGATAAAGCAAAAATCACCATAAGTAGCATGGAAGCTAACGACTTATATCTCGAAACTATCTTCATAAATCCGTCCGGTTTTAATCGCTATTTACTAAAAAGCACCAATGCCCTAATCATAGGCGAAAATTGTCTGCTAAAATCAGCGAGGCATAGACAATAGCCAACTTATGTGGACTCCCTCTTGAACAGCTTGCTATGAACAATTATCGCAATGAATAAAAAATAAAATAATTAACTCTGCCGCACTTATAGCTGCTAATTGAATAATAATGGCAAGCATTAAACCAATACCCGCCTGTGCATCTGGTTCTACTCCAAATAGTAACCCTGGAACTACAAGAAAAACAATAATGGCGGGTATAATTCGAATGACGGCTAATTTAACTGTGCTGTAGTTTTTATTGCTCGAAAAGTAATATAGAACTACATATGGAGATAATAAAAGCGCTAAACCAGTGGCCCCTGCATGCCAATATTCAATAGCGATAGCAAAAAATGAAAAAACAGCTAAAAGCTTGATCGCATCATTAATCTTGAGATGACTCATTGGTATTCCTTTACACATAATGTCCGAGTATGAGGCAAAAAATTGTTGGCTAGAATGTTGAGGGAAAAACACAAAACGGTAATTCTTCCATGCTTAACTGCTTTTTATTCTGCAACTTCTATTGCTATATTATTATAAATTCCAGAGCTTTTAAATCTTGACCAAACATCCTGATACAAAGCTGATTGTGGATTAAAATAATCCTCAACTAATAACGCTAATTCAGCTGTGAGACTAGTGAAAGAAATGCTCAATTAACAGTGGCTATCCTATTGATTGCTTGAAATGATTAGCGATGATTTTTTACAATTTTTCCCAGTATCTTTGCATCTCAAAATATAAAAATGATGCAGTCCACGTAATAAGAACAAGGCCCGTTAACGATTCAATACCCGTTAAGTGCTTGAGGTGCCCTGTGGGCTCAATATCACCAAAACCTACAGTCGTGAATACGGTAAAAGAAAAATAAGCGCAATCCATTAAGCTACCATCGAAATTGCCAGTAAGCTCCCCCCAACCATCTGATATATTCATAAAATAATAGCCTAATGCAAAAACCCAGATCTCTATTACATGCGCGATAAGGGCGCCGAAAACTCCAAATACAACTTTATATCGGTGCTTAATTTGCATTTTTGGCAAATACATCACTATACGAGATAAAAATTCATAATGTAGAATGACCACAATGGCCACCATTAAACTGTTAATTAAGAAGACATAGACCATTTTGGTTAACCTATTCTCGCTATTTACCTATATTTTCAACAACAATCTCGAAAGATCAACAGACCCTAGTGTAAACACCACCTCATTCCCTAACAAGCTTCGATGGCCTATTTCTGTTGATGCTGCTGGCTTAACCACCACTTCTCCATAATTCGGACATTTTTCTGATTCGATTTATAAAATAAATCAGCTAAGTCACCAACAAAAGGAATAATCCCTAATAGAAAATCTATCGCAATATTTTTTACCATACTGACTCTAAGTGCTCGTGGTACCTGCATACTTTTAGCCATACCAACAATGGTAAAGGATGTACCTACCATGATCAGGTCGCCTACAACGGGAATGAGTCCAACCAAAAAATCTAAACCTAAGCGAATACCTAACAGTGGAATGCGTATTTTGGAATCAGTTAGATTCGCCAATTTCTGTGCTTTTAAAAGCGCCTTAGGTGCTTGAGCCATATCGTTCATTTTTCTACTCCATTGTTTATACCCAAACTACTTTAAGATGCAGTTTCAGAGATCGTGCTAAAGGTCATAAATTTTACCTATAATGGTGAGCAACGGAATAGTCATCGCTTAAAATATTATTGCTACCAAAGTATTTCTCCAATACTTTGCTTAAGTAACCACTAAAAAGTGTCTTGCACTGCCTGTTCGTAAACCTTGTTCAGCTCCTAATAAATCAGCAATATTGACTGATGGTAATTCATCAGCACTTAATAAACCTACTCATTGAAAACGAAATAAAATGCTGAACATCGTCACTCGTTAATACACCGGAGAAGTACTTCTATAAATAGTTACTTTTGTTGCAATTCAACGTTGATACTAAAACTATTTATTGCGACGAAGTGTTACTAATAATTGTGTAACCTCTGCTCGACCAGACCAAGCACGCCAAAATGCAGCTAGCGCTATAGCAGAAGCAACAGCTAGCATTAACCACTCTTTGTGAACGAGGTGCGTTCCAATAGCACCGAGCATAAGAAACGCTAGGCATAGAGAAGCGAATGAAGATAGTCGAGGAATAAGTAATCCTATGGCGCCAACAAATTCGACTACACCAGTGAAATACATAAATTCAATTGGGTATCCCCAACGTGCAAAGGCTTCAATTTCGAATGGCAACGACAATAATTTAGCACCGCCCGAAGCGAAGAAAATTAACGCGATAATATAGTTTAAAATACGAGTGCTCATTTATAACCCTAATAAGAGGCTAAAGTTACAGGCGCTGTGAATATAAATTTTATCCATCATTTTCCATTCTGGAGAAATTATACAGCCTCAACGCCACGTTAAGCGGAAAAGATTGTTGGCTAAAATTGTGAACGGAGTGAAACAGCCAACTGTTTTTTTTCCGTTTGAACGCCTTGTACTTTATCGTTGAACCAAACTGAACCAGTTACCAGAGTTGTCTAAGCCCATAGCTTCGACGCCATATAGCTGCTCTGTAGGAGGCTGGATAAACTTCACATCTTTAGCTACAAGCTCTTCGTACGTTTTTTGGCAATTTCCAGTCTCGAAAACACCGGCTCCAAATGCGCCTTCTTCGATTAAACTTCGTATTTTTTCGGCAGCGTCTTTGGTGAACATCGGTCCTTCTTTTGGCTCTGCCAACACTAGTTGAGTTTGTGGTTTAGATTTTGGGTATACCGTTAGCCACCGAAAATCTCCTTCAATTTTCATATCATCACCGACTTCAAAACCCAGCTTGTTTTTATAAAAATCGAGCGCTTCTTCCTGATTAAGTACGTATATTGTTGTATGTGCTATGGATGTTATCATCGACATATTTCCTGTTGTTAATTAATCTTTATCATATAGAAATAATCAAAACGGTGTTTCTCCAATATTGCTCAATTAGCCAATTTCCCTAAAAAATTATATGCATAACATGCCGGTATAACTTGCGATGGAAAACGGTACGCTTCACCAGACAAAGCCCAAAGCTTACGACGATATACAGTAGGTGCAACACCAACTTGCCTTAAAAACAATGAAGAAAAGCTACCAAGACTTGTGTAACCGACTTGCTCGCAAATTTCTGAGACACTAAAATCCCCCGTAATAAGCATTTTTTTAGCTTGTTCGACTCTAAGCCGAATCAAAAATTCGTTAGGTGTTTCTCCATAAGTATCCTTAAAAACACGTAAAAAGTGATAAGGAGACATGTAAGAGCACTTTGCTATACCTGATAAGCTGAGAGGTGCTTGATAATTATTAGCAATATAATCCCTACCAATATTTAATCTTTCAAATTTATAGCTCGTAGCCATAAGATATCTTCCTTGAGCCACTTAAAATATAATGCTTTGCTAAGCGGCTAAAAATTGTTGGCCAAAATTTGCGAAAAACGAGCGCAGCAAACTGTGATTTGTCCGACTTGAAAGCCCTTGTTATGCATTTTCATCAATTTCTCTCAAATACACTGGATAATCATTCGCAGGTGGTATTGCCGGGACTTGATACATTAAATCACCAACAAAACCTCTGTGGTAGGTTGAGTGGTTTACAACATGAATAATCATGTCTGCACGTGACATAGCTCCCTCACCACCGCCTACGAATTGAAACTTGACTACTTCAGATAGTCTTTCATCTGATACTTTATTGGCATAATCGACATACCACTTATCCATGACCCTTTGTAGCCTCCATAGATCTTCAAGTGGTGGATGGCTATCCGTGTTACGCTCAGTATAGTTATGGGTATTTCCGAGAATATGTGCTTTAAAAATATCGTCAATCACGTAAACATGATTAAGAGTGTGAACCATATTGCCAAAGCGAGTTTGTCGCTTTTTCGTGGCCTCTCCCTCTGGAAGCTCGTGAACTCCTGAAAAGGTTAATTCATTTGCCCATGCTTTGTATTTTGTGAGGGTCTGAATCGTTTCAGATAGCTTCATAGTACTCTCGAGTTTGAATCATTATATGCATAACAACTTAATCAGAGGACACTTTCCTTTTTCCTACCAAAAAGTTTCCACCTTATTTAATTTACCTATTAATAACAAATCCCTATAGCCTTTACCAGCGCTTATTTTTCTGGTTTTATGTTAAGACGATGAGATGGAAAATGGGGAAAGTTGTCTCATTACATGACTTGGCAGAAATGTGTACTTTCAGAAATAAAAAACCCGGATAAATCCGGGCTTTTGCAAATAAAGCTTTAATAAAGTCTATTTTTCAAAATAGAATTTTTCACGCTTGTTATCATAGTTGCCCACTTCATTCATGGTGTCGGCGTTATATAAACGGCCATTCACCATGGTATAAACCACTCTGTCAGATAAGCGAATATTTTCACTCACATCACCGTCAATAACTAATATATCAGCCAACTTTCCGACTTTCAGTGAACCTAACTGGCTGTCTAAACCTAAGGTATGTGCCGAAGACATTGTTGCGGTGCGAATAGCTTCCAATGGCGACATGCCACCTTGTGCCATCATCCACATTTCCCAATGCATCGCTAAACCTTCACGTTGCCCGTGACCACCAGCGTTAACCACAACACCTAAATCTTGTAGCTCTTTCGCGACTTTAGCGACATTAATGTGGTTGTAATGATGATGCGGCGCTTTCGTACGACGCATTGAGCGTGGATCTAAAAACTCACTAGGTACATATTTGCTCAACCGCGGATGTTGCCATACATCGGTCGTTTCATACCAAAAGTGCTCACCTGAAATACCACCGTAGGCTACGCCCATCGTCGGCGTGTAAGCCATTTCAGATTGTGACCATAGTTGTTTGATGTCGTCATAAATTTTAGCAGTCGATATTGAATGCTCTAATGTTGTATGACCATCAATAATCATCGATAAGTTATGTTGCAGCAGTGAGCCACCTTCTGGCACCACTAATATTTCGGCTTCACGTGCGGCTTGTACCATTTGTTGGCGTTGATTGCGGCGCGGTTGGTTATAGCTTTTAACACTAAACACCCCGGCTTTTTTCAAGCGTTCAATATGAAATTTAGCATCGTCTAAGCTATCAACGTGTGAGGTATAACCTGCCGCTGTCGCGCCGTACAAAATACTACCGGTTGAGAATAAACGCGGCGCGACAATATCACCGGCTTTTTGCAATTCGCTAGCAGCAAAAAATTCGGTAGTGTCGTTTGATGGATCGTGAATAGTAGTAACACCTAGCGCTAAGCCAGCGTAGTTTTTCCAGTTTTGCTGTGGAATAATTTCATTGCTACCTTGCGGGCCATGAGCATGGGCATCAATTAGGCCGGGCATAATAGACTTACCCGTAATATCAATCACTTTAGCGTCTGACGGAATATCTACCTGCCCTTGTTGGCCAACGGCAATAATTTTATTGCCTTCAACCACCACTACACCATTTTCAATGATTTGCTCAGCTTCCATGGTGATAACTTTACCACCAACAAAGGCAACACGGCCTGACGGTTTATCGGCTTTTTCTTGATAGCCTAAGTAAGTTTTTAGAGGCTCTTTTTCTGAGCTTTCTGACGCTTGTTCATCTGTTTTGCTCGCCGTTTTTTCAGTGCTTATATCGAATAAACCTGCGACACTGGCTTGGTATAAATCAGGTCCTAAACTCCAGTACAGTTCATTCGATTGACCATTCCAGTTAATACTCTCACCAGCACGAACCGATAGTTTTTTCACCGGTAAGTTTTTCGCTGACGGACCAATATCAATCACCTGACCACGTTCAACAAACGGCGTTACAAATACTTTAAAACGTTCGGCAAACGCTAAATATTTACCGTCAGGTGACACTTTATATTCGGTTGCAAACTTACCTTGATAAAGCGCTTGTTCTTTCTCTGCTGATGAATTGTCTAAACTAATTTTCATCAATTGTGGCGTTTCGCCATTACGTAAAACGTAAATACGATCGTTTTTAGCACCAAAGTGCGGGAACTCGCCCGATTCAGTCACTAATTTTGGTGTGCCATTTTTAACGTTAACGGTATAAATACCAGGATTTAAACCCCAGGTTGGGTCGGTAATATAACCACCTGATGCTTTACGAAATACCACGCTTTTACCGTCAGGTGAAAAGCTGGGTTCAATATACTTTCCAGGCTCATTGGTTAAGACACGGCTCTTGCCACCACGGACAGATACCATGCGAATTTCACCCAGTTTGTTATCATCCCAAGTGCTATAAACCACGTACTTTCCGTCGCGAGAAAAGCTAGGGTTCAATTCAAAATGTGCTTTTTGCTTAGTCAAGCGTTTGGCTTTACCTTTAGCCTTACCGTCAGCAATGGTGCGAAGGTAAATATGGCCCATTGATTCATAAACAACTTTTCGCCCGTCGGGTGATATTTCAACATCACGCAGCATTTTTACGTCAAAATTATCTTGGTCAATATCTTGTTGGAAGCGCAAAGCGGTTTGAATTTTTTTCTCGGTTTTCACATGAAAAGGAATAACCGTTGCTGTTTTGCTTTCAAGATCAAGTTTATTAATTTGACCACCTGACCAAAACACCATACCTTCGCTGTTTGGCAACCAAGCCATGTTCGGGTAAACACCGTGAATAGCCCATGTTTCTTGCATATCGCGATCTAAGTTTTCAAAAACCAAGGTGTCTTTACCGCTTTTTAAGTCGTGTAAATATAAATTAGATTGGAAGTCGTCACGGCTAATATAAGCCAAGTACTGACCATCAGGTGACGGTACAGGGCGTATTGCCCCACCTTTACCAGAAACCACGACTTTAATTTCGCCAGTTTCAAGCGCTAGGCGTTTTATTTTATAAATGCCTTTTTCCGAATCTTTGCTGTAATGAAAGGTTTTACCTGGCGTTGCATCTTGTGAGAAGTAAACATATTTACCGTCGTGGGAAAATGCCGGTTCGCCTAAATCTTTTTGCTCGTTAGGTCGTTTGGTTAGCATTACGCCATTACCACCGGTTTTGTGGTACATCCATACTTCGCCAGCACCCAGAGAGCGAGAACCGGTAAAGTGTTTACGACCAACAAGGTAATTACCATCTGGTGACCAAGCAGGGCTGTTTAATAAACGAAAGGTTTCAGCACTCACTGCTTTACCTGCGCTACCATCGGCATTCATAATCCAGAGGTTATCACCACCATCTTCATCTGAGGTAAATGCTATGTGCTTACCATCTGGGCTGAAACGTGGTTGCATTTGCCAAGCAATATCGGTCATTAACGCGGTTGCTTCGCCACCTTCAACGGGTAGCGTATAAATATCGCCTAATAAATCAAATACTAAAGTTTTACCGTCCGGACTAATGTCGACATTCATCCAAGTACCTTGGCGAACATCAATTTTTGCCGTGGTAAATTCGCCTTGAGGGCTATTTACCGACCACTTTTCAGCTTTAGCTTTGTCTGTTACTTTAGTGGCGCTATCTTCAGCAAAGGCTTGCTGACTGGTGCCCAACACTAAGGCAATGCTGAGTGCTAGCGAGGATATTCTGGAAGTAAATTTCGACATTCTATTTAACCTAAATAGTTATTTTTATTACCCCCTACTACAACACATCAGCATAGAAAATTTAAGCCTAATGCGATAAATGGGTAATATTTGCCGTTCAGCAGCCAATTGTTAGCTGCTGGTAAATATAAATACCAATAATTGCAGAAGATGAGAAAAATTAGACAATTTTTTATTTTTCAGTATGGTAGATAGATATAACGATAATAAAAAAAGGATGACTATTTGTGGAAAGATTAAAAGAAGCACAAGCAAGTTTGATTGCCACTTACTCACTCTATAACGCCGCAAGTGAAAAAAAATTGCCGGCGATTGATGTTGATGATAACGATACCCTGAAGGCGTTATTAGAGGTTATTCAAAACCGCGAAGCTATTGCTTACGTGCAAAAAGTTAAAAAAACTATTCCGACTGAAGTCACTGAACTTAAGCGCTTACTTGCTGATGTAATGCTGTTGCTTGACGGTGTTGATATTAAGGCCATCAAAGCCAAAAATAAACTAGCGACTAATATTGATTAAATTAGGGGCTGTTGATCTTGGTTTATATTATTAAACAAAAATAAACTAGCCCCTAACATGAAGCTCGATTAATAAACCTTAAAGTAATGCATTAATCGTGCTTCGCAACTATTTAACTCATTTTATTTTTGTCACTAGGAAATGCTTGATAACCCCAGCGCGGCATAATGCTTTGGGCAATATTTAAATGGTCGAGCAAACGTCCTACCATAAAATCAATCAAATCGTTTATCGATTCTGGCTGATGATAAAAACCCGGTGCAGCTGGCATAATGGTGACGCCAATTTGTGACAGCGACAACATGTTTTGCAAGTGAATAGTTGAAAATGGTGTTTCACGTGGTACTAAAATCAATTGGCCACGCTCTTTTATCACCACATCAGCAGCACGTTCAATTAAATTGTCACTCATACCTTGGCTAATAGCCGCTAACGTACCGGTTGAGCATGGGCACACCACCATAGTTTTAGGTGCTGCCGAGCCAGATGCAACAGGCGAAAACCATTGCTCTTTACCAAAAACGACAATTTGTTCAGGCTTAGCATTAAACTTTTCAGTAAAAAACTGGCTAGCGGCGTCTGGTGAACTGGGTAATTTCAAGCCCACTTCAGTGTCAAATACTACCCGCGCAGCACTAGAGCATAATAGAAATACTTGATAATTAGCTGCCACCAAACACTCTAATAAGCGTAACGCGTAGGCTGAGCCGGAAGCGCCAGTAATCGCTAAAGTTATTTTCTGCTCAAACTCACGACTATTATTAATTGTTCCTGCTTGATTATTCACACACTCACCTTAAAGAATTAAGCAACATTTGCTATACAACATGATTATACTGACTGACCGAATAAATTGATCATTTAACGATAAAATTATAGCTCAGTGAGCGCTGATAATAGCTTGTCATGAATACCACCAAAACCACCGTTGCTCATAACCACCAAGGTATCGCCCGCTTGTGACTTTTCGACAATATCAGCCACCAGTTGAGCAATATCTTGGCTAACAAAGCAGGGCTGAATACAATCGGCAATCAGGGCATCAACCGACCACTTAACTTGGTCACCTTGATAGACAAAAACCAGATCAGCGTCGGCTAGCGATTTTGCTAAGGTATCTTTATGCACGCCTGATTTCATGGTGTTCGAACGTGGCTCTAATATGGCAATAACACGTTTACTACCGACATTAGCCCTTACACCCGCTAAGGTTTTCGCTATCGCGGTAGGGTGATGGGCAAAATCGTCAAATACTCGCACCTGATTGACTTCACCTTTGAGCTCAAATCGACGTTTGGTATTAACAAACGTTGCTAAGGCTTCAATAGCAACCGCTGTCGGTACGCCCGCATGTCGAGCTGCCGCTATCGCCATTAAACCATTATCAATATTAAAATCACCAATTAAACCCCAGCTAACTTTGCCTTGAATCTTGCCAGCAAAACTAACAATAAACTCGCTACCGTCAGCAACACACTTGTCGGCATGCCAACCTAGCAATTTGTTATTTTCGCCAACACTGTATTCTGTTGGTGTCCAACAGCCCATTGCTAAGGTTTCAGTGATCGCTTGCTCATTTTTAGGAGACAGTACTAAGCCGTTGCTAGGTACCATACGAATAAGGTGATGAAATTGTCGTTGAATATCACCGATGTCATTGAAAATATCGGCATGATCAAATTCCATATTATTGATCACTAAGGTATTGGGACGATAATGCACGAACTTAGAACGTTTATCGAAAAATGCCGTGTCGTATTCATCGGCTTCAATAACAAAAAACGGGGCGTTACCTAAACGCGCAGAGCAGTCAAAATTTTGCGGTACACCGCCAATTAAAAAACCGGGCTCCATACCGGCATACTGCAATATCCACGTCAGCATTGAGCTCGTGGTGGTTTTACCATGCGTACCCGAAACCGCAAGTACCCATCGGTCCTTTAAAACATTATCTAATAACCATTGCGGGCCTGAGGTATAAGGAATTTTACGGTCTAGCACATGTTCAACCATGACATTACCACGAGCCATGGCATTACCGACAATGATTAAGTCTGGCTCATCAGCTAAATGCTCAACTAAATAACCTTGTTTTAATTCGATACCTAATTGTTCTAACTGCGTGCTCATGGGCGGATAAACATTTGCGTCGCAACCGGATACACGAAAGCCCATTTGCTTGGCAATGGCGGCAATACCGCCCATAAAGGTGCCACAAATACCTAATATATGAAGATGCATAACAGCCTATTTAGATAGCTCTTACACTGCAAATGCGAGCTTGAGCTAAGGTTTAAATCAGAATGCGCTCAATATACCTTAATCTAGCAAAAATACATATTGCAAAATCGAGGCATTTTGCCCACTATCAGGGCAGTTATTCCAAGTCTAATAATATCAACCTTGTCAGCTAAGTAAGCAATTAACGACATTATCGCGAGTTGATAGCAACCTAATTAACATTTGAGGCAATTCATGAGTCAGGCTACGCTGCAAAATATTACCGTTTATCCGATAAAGTCGAGTGCAGGCATTGAGTTATCCAATAGTTGGGTAGAAGAATTCGGCCTAGCGTTTGATCGTCGTTTTGTGGTCGCCAGCCCTGAAGGTGAATTTTTTACTGCCCGCACGCAACCGACGTTATGTTTAATTCAAGCCAGTTTAACCGCTGCGGGTATAATCATTAACGCACCGAAGATGCCAACATTAGTGATTGATTACAATCAGCTGAGCCCGAATTATGTTGATGTACAAGTTTGGAACGATACGATAAGTGCACAACAATGCGTAGACAGCATCAACCAATGGTTTAGCCGTTTCCTTCAACAGCCCTGCCAATTACTATTTTTCGGTGCTGAGTCACAACGTTTTGTTAAAAACAAAAATAGCCAAGTTGGCTTTGCCGATGGTTATCCTTTATTACTTATTTCACAAGCGTCGCTTGATGATTTAAACAGCCACTATCCGGCTAATGCTCGCAGCATTCCCATGTCACAATTTAGGCCCAATATTGTGGTGAATGATTGTGACGCCTTTACTGAAGATACTTGGCAAAAAATCCGCATTGGCACAGTAGAGTTTGAAGTAACTAAGCCTTGTACCCGTTGTATTTTTACCACCATTAACCCTCAAACTGCGGAACAAGACCATCAACAAGAACCGTTAAAAACATTAAAAAATTATCGTCAATTAGCTAATGGCGATATTTTATTTGGCCAAAATTTAGTCGCGCTTAATCAAGGACAAATTAAACGCGGTGATAAACTCGAAGTATTAAGATACCAAGACGCTCCGGTATTTTCTTTGCCGAAAAAGTCAGTAACAACTCCCGAACATAGTGAGTTCAGTAACAAAGCAAAAGCAGCCCAATTACAACCGATTAAGAAAAAGAAGCCACTATTAACTTTTAGTCGCTTTAATAAAAGCGTTACGGGTAACAACACTGAAACCTTACTTGAGCAAGGCGAAGCTGCGGGTTTGGTATTACCTTATTCTTGCCGCGCCGGTATGTGTGGTAGTTGTAAAGTTATACTCGAACAAGGTCAAGTCACAAAAACTTGTCAAGACGGCTTATCCGATGAAGAACAACAACAAGGCTATATTTTAACTTGCTGCAGTACGCCATTAACTGATGTGGTGATTAGGCATCCTGAACGTAAACGTCGCAATAGCAGCATTGATTAAATAAGGCAAAGTCATGAAGTTGAACTGTGATTTAGGTGAGTTTAAAGATAATAATGACGCCGATATTATGCCCTTAATTGATATGGCTAATATTGCCTGTGGCTTTCATGGTTCAGATCCGCTGACCATCAAAAACACCGTTAAACTCGCCCATCAGCATCAAGTCATTATTGGCGCGCATCCTAGCTACCCTGATGTCGAAAATTTTGGCCGTCAGTCTATGCAACTAACCTCAAGCGACTTGATGGCAAATGTGCAATATCAAATCGGGGCCTTACAAGCACTTTGCAGCGCAGAAAATACCCAAGTTCATTATGTTAAGCCGCATGGTGCACTTTACAACGATATGATGAAAGACCTAAATTTGTTTACTGGGATTTGTGCTGCCATTGCCCAGTTGAATCAACGCAGTCATCAGCCTTTATCGTTAATGATTCAGGCACTCACCAACAGTGGACCATTTGAGCAGATAGCGAAGCAGTACCAGATCCATCTCTACTTCGAAGCTTTTGCTGATCGCGCCTATTTAGATAACGGCTTGTTAGTTCCACGTAGTGAAACCGGTGCGGTATTAACCAACAACCACGATGTGGTTAATCGTTGCCAGGATATACTGCAACAAAAGCCTTTACTCAGCGCAAACCAAAAGCCTTTGCAGTTTCATATTGATGCCTTATGCGTGCATGGCGACACACCCAATGCGTTAGGCATGATTAAAGCCTTGCGAGCGACGATCAATGCAGATAAATAAGCTTTAACACCATGGCAGACAAGTTAGCACACTTTCAAGCAAGTTTTTGCCTTGATATTGTCGCAGAGAACGCCTTACTGCTCAGTTGGCGAAGCGAAATTTCAACTGCGCAACACAATGAAATCATTGCGCTACAAACCGTCATTGAACAACAACTCGGTGAGTTAATCATAGAAACCATTGCCAGCTATCATTGCTTGATGGTCTATTTTAATCATCAAGTTATTACGAGTGCTGATATTATTGAGCAGATTAAGCAACTTGCTCAATATCATCAGCAAAACAACAAGCTAACGGATTACATCCCAGCTGCTGATTGTATTGAGATACCGGTTTACTACGATACTGAGCAAAAATGGGATCTGGCGGAAGTGGCACATCAGTGCAACATGTCAAACGACGAAGTGATCAAACAGCATAGCAGTACTATTTATCGTGGCTTTGCCTTGGGTTTTACGCCGGGATTTTGTTATTTAGCTAGCTTGCCCAACATTTTACATTTACCTCGAAAGTCCTCACCACGCACCCAAGTTCCCAAAGGTGCAGTGGCTATTGCCGAGCAACAAACAGCGGTTTATCCGAACCAAAGTCCCGGTGGCTGGCATATTATCGGCCAAACACCATTGCCTATGTATAGCACTAAAAATGGCCAGTTTAATGCCAAGATTAATGTCGGACAAAATGTAAAATTTTATGCTATTTCAAAAGCTGAATTTATTGTTATGCAACAAGGCTTATCAGTATGAGTCAGCATTATATTGAGATCATTAACATCAATGGTCAGGCGAGTATTCAAGATCTGGGGCGATTAAATGCCCAACACTTAGGCTTTACTGCCAGTGGCGCTGCTGATGAGTTTGCGTTTTTGACTGCTAATCAACTGATTGCAGATCATCACAATATTACTGATCCGGATAAGCGCCAACGTAACTGTGCGGCAATAGAAATCACCTTAGGACAAATAAGTTTTCGAGCCAATGCGGCTTGCATAATTGCCATAACCGGTGCTGACTGCGACGCTAAAATCAATAATATCACGATAAAAAACTGGCAATGCCACCAACTACAGACCAATGACATTATTGCTTTTGCCATGCCAATAAATGGCTTACATAGCTATTTAGCTGTCATGGCGGGTGTTACTTGCCAAGTAGAACAAAAGCCATGGTTAGGCAGCTTTGCCCAAACTCGTAATGAAATGGCGTTAGGCTTTACCGGCGCACCGTTAATCGCCGGTAGTAAATTATATTTTTCGTCACCAGCAAGCGGCTTAAAAAACCCTGTAGTGCCAGTAAAAGCCAACAAGCCAATAAGTTCACCAAAACGCTTCTACGCTCAGCACAAACTGACATTACGGGTAATGCCCAGTGCATTATTTTTACAAATGCCTATTGAGCTGCAACAGCGCTTTTTAGCCCACGAGTATATTATTTCAGCCGATAGTAACCGTATGGGTTACCGTCTCCACCTCAAAGCTGAACAAACCCGCTTGTTTGATCAAAGAATACTGGCCGAATCATTACGCAGTCGCTGTTTATTATCGATGCCCGTGACTTACGGCATGATCCAGTTTCCTGCCAACGAACAACCGATTATCTTAATGAAAGAACGACAAACCATGGGGGGATATCCGGTATTGGGCACTGTAATGCAAACCGATTTATTTCGTTTAAGCCAAATGCGTCCCGGGGAAAAGGTTAATTTTACGTTAATTAACCATCAACAGGCACAGCAACAATTACGCGCATTTTATCAAAGATTTTAATCTGCTTTAGCTTCATTTTCTTTATCACTGCGAATAATTTTCCGTCCGTACTGCTAAAAAAGTAGTGCTTTATTGTTCCAGATCAGCTTAGCGACATTATTCAGCCAATTTTTACTTTTTGTGTTTCTCATTCGACTCCAGTAGTGCTAATTTTAGCGCATTAAAAAATTACTCGTTTTTTGAACAGTTTGACAATCTACTCATTTATCGTCATTTAAGCTTAGCTTTTATGAACAGCTAAGCACGTCAGACTTAACCACTTGTAATTAAAATGAAATATAGCTTGTTCTGACAAATAATAATTAATAAAAAATGCCTTAAAACAATCCAATATTTCGACTAACGCTTACTATAGTTGATTAAAAATAAACGCTCTCAAAGTTTAAAACATTAAGGTTGATATTATGAAAACTAACATGAAATACACATCCCTCGCATTGCTCTCAGCATCACTTTTAAGTGCGCCATTCGCATTCGCAGAAGAAAGCTCTGTTGCATCAGGCGTTAAAAAAGCCCTATCTGAAAGCACAGTAAAACTTAGTTTCCGCGCGCGTTATGAAGGCGTAGATCAAGACGGTATTGATGACAATGCTAGCGCGTTAACATTAAAAAGCCGTATCACTGTCAATACCGGTAGCTTCGAAGGATTATCAGCAGGCGTTGAAGTGGATAATGTGACTGACCTTATCGATAACTACAATAGCACCCGCAATGGTGAAACCGATTACCCTGTAGTGGCTGATCCAACCGGTACTGATGTAAACCAATTTTTCTTAAAATACAGCGCTGATAGTTTTTCAGCTACGGCTGGTCGTCAACGTATTCTGCACAACAATCAACGTTTTGTTGGTGGTGTAGGTTGGAGACAAAACGAGCAAACTTATGATGGTTACCGCTTTCAAGTAACACCTGTGAACGGTTTCTCTGCAGATTATAGCTACGTATATAATATTAACCGTATTTTTGGTCCTGACGGCAGTAAAGCCGATTTACACGGACAATTTCATTTATTAAATACCGCTTACAAAATCAATAAAGAGCACAAAATAAACGCTTATGCTTACTTACTTGATTTTGATACCGCGGCATCTTCTTCAACTGACACTTACGGTTTAAGTTACAACGGTAATTTTGGTCCTGTTATGATTAACGCTGCATACGCAACACAAGGTGACGCTGGCGATAGTGCTAACGACTTTAGCGCTGATTACTACAATATTGAAGTCGGCACAAAAGTCAGCTCTGTGACATTACTAGCCGGTATCGAATCTTTAGGCAGTGACAACGGCGTTGGTTTCTCAACACCATTAGCAACCTTACATAAATTTCAAGGTTTTGCCGATAAGTTTTTAGCCACGCCAGGTCAAGGCATTGAAGACATTTACGTTACCGCTAAAACAACAGTAAGTGACATCAAGCTTTCTGCTACTTATCATGACCTATCTTCTGATGTTGATAGTATTGATTATGGTTCAGAAATTGATCTTTCAGCAGCTTACGCCGTTAACAAAAACGTCAGCGTTTTAGTTAAGTTCTCTAGCTACAATGCTGATGATTACGCTACTGACACTGACAAGCTTTGGTTGCAAGTTGCCGCTAACTTTTAGGCGCTAGCAATAACATAGAATACACAACCACTGATAGCTAAAGTGGGCAATAACTAGGGTTTAAGCGGCAACGTTTAAGCCCTTTTTTGTGGCGAAATCAAACCCATCAAAATGAGCAATTCAAGCACTAAGGGTAGAATGGAGAACAATAAAAGCTTAGAATGGCGGCCGCTTTACGATTTGCCCCACCGCAGGTGTTTTTTTGTTATTAATGATCGACAATTACGATTCTTTTACCTTTAATTTAGTGCACTATTTTCAAGCGCTTGGTCAAGAAGTTAAGGTATGTAGAAACGATGAAATCAGCTTAGCTGCTATTGCTGCATTAGCGCCGCATTATATTGTGATTTCCCCTGGCCCTTGCGATCCAGATGCTGCGGGTCTTTCGTTAGCTATTATTGAAAAGTTTAAGGGTCTGATCCCGATATTAGGTGTTTGTCTTGGGCATCAATGTATTGCCCAGCATTTCGGCGCCAAGGTTATTAAAGCTAAGAAAGTCATGCACGGAAAAACCAGTGCCATTTCGCATAATGAAAAAGGCTTATTTCAAGCGTTGAAAAAACCGCTAACGGTGACCCGATATCATTCATTAATTGTCGACGAAAATACCTTACCCGATGAACTAGAAATTACCGCTTGGCTCACCACTAATGGTCAGCAAGAAATTATGGCACTGCAACATAAGTCTTTAGCCATCGCAAGTGTACAATTTCATCCTGAATCTGTACTTACCGAACAAGGCCAGCAATTATTGCAAAACTTTATTGACCAATATTCAGATCAAATAGATGGTAATATTAGCTATGATTGATCTGCTATATTGAAATTTAGTGCTGAAAAGTTCAACAATACTCATGAAATGCGCTAATAGGTCGATAACTTAGCTAGCCATAAAACACTGTGAACGAATAACGAATACACAATAATGAAGTCCTGATGCAAATATTTGAAGATAATAAATTAGTCTCGCCCATCTATAGTCGCGCACTTAGCCTAACGATTAGTAAAGATTTTGCTGATCAAAAAAATGGCAAAATTTATGTTGCTAAACATCAAAACAGTGAACAACACAATCGTCGACGTGAGTTACTTGCAGTAGAAGAAGAAACAAACAAAAATAAGATTATTGAAGCACATGGACAAGAGCACTTTAAAACCCAAGTAATGAATAAGTTTTTTAGTCGCGTCACTGCACAAGTAAATAAAGAGTTCGATAATAAAGAAAATCTCTACACGAACGTCCTGAAAATAGAAGATGCCGCACCTTCTATTATGGAAATATTGGCAGTAAAAGCGGCCAGTATCAATCGCATCACACCATTAGCAAAAGCCTTACCTTGGCTTTGCACTGAATTAATCAACTTAGTCAATAAACCCCAATACCGTAAGCGCTCAGACGTACAAGTAACAGAGCCAAATTTAGCGTTAAGCTATGTCGGATTAGATAATCTGAAATTGGTTATGCCCACTTTTATGCTCAAGCATTGGCTACCGACTAGTACCGCGCCTTATCCCTTAATGAAAAGAAAACTGTGGAACGATAGTTTATCGATAGCGTTAGCTTCTCAACTTTTAGCAAAAGAACAAGGGTTAGATGAGTTCACAGCGTTTACCGCCGGTATGTTAAGTAATTTAGGTTTATTGGCTGTTACCAGGGGCTTTTTAAACACTTATAGTGAGCTTTATAAAGAAGAGCTGCGTGCTGCCTATGAAAATAAAGATAAAAGACTGCATGACGTTTTAGTAGGGTTTGATGTATCACCAGAATTATTGCTCGAACAACTTATCCAGCGTAGCAGTAAAGTAGCCGCTGATATGGTTGAGTTAATGCGCTTTGATCGTTTACAAATAACCGAAGTACTATTTGACCTTGCCTATGCTGTTAACATTAAACACATGTGTCCCATTGCTAAACTAGTCACTAAAGCCAAAGCTTACATCGCATTTAGAAGCTTAGCTAAAGAAGATCTTATCAGCACAGAAGAGGCTAAAATATTACTCACCGCCGGCCAATTAACCACCAGTGACATTGCCTTATTGAAGAAAAGCGACATTGATCATATAAAATTAATTTTTAATTAAATTATTTTTGATTAATTATGAAACATTGCCAGTAATTGCAGATCCCTCGCTTATACATAAGGCGCTAGCAGCCCAACCTAGCGCGAAAAAACCCAACAAACATAGTTATGCACTAATAATGAATAAAAACGGCCAAACCTTTGCATGACAAGGGCTTCAGCGCATTTTAGCAAGACACTGTTAGTTTTTTCTGTCATAATCCCTGCCTATTTTTTAGTTAGTATGCGTTTAAATGTACTTTACTGACTAATTCATTTAGTTTTATCGAGTTTTAGCTCATAAAGCTAATACGCAACTATTGATTACAATATCCTAAATATAAGAGGAATTTACAATGTCTAACCACTTCCCAGTAAATCGTGAGTTATTTGATGACGTTATGGTACCAAACTATGCGCCATCTGCAGTTATCCCTGTTCGCGGTCAAGGTTCACGTGTTTGGGATCAACAAGATCGTGAATTTATCGATTTTGCTGGCGGCATTGCAGTAAACTGTTTAGGACATTGTCACCCTGCATTAGTTGGCGCGTTAACAGAACAAGCTAACAAGATTTGGCATTTATCAAATGTAATGACCAATGAGCCAGCATTACGTTTAGCGAAAAAATTAACTGACAGCACATTCGCTGATAAAGTTTACTTTGCTAACTCTGGTGCTGAAGCAAATGAAGCGGCTTTAAAACTGGCACGTCGCTTTGCTTTAGAAAATTTTGGTGCAGAAAAATCACAAATTATTGCTTTCAAACAAGGCTTTCACGGTCGTACTTTCTTTACAGTTACGGTTGGCGGTCAAGCAGCTTACTCTGATGGTTTTGGTCCTAAGCCTGGCGATATCGACCACGCAGAATACAATAATTTAGACAGCCTAAAAGCACTAATGTCTGACAAAACTTGTGCCGTAGTAATGGAGCCATTACAAGGTGAAGGTGGTGTGGTTTCACCAACAGATGAGTTTGCTAAAGGTGTTCGTGAACTTTGTAATGAACACAACGCCTTATTAATTTTTGATGAAGTGCAAACTGGTGTTGGCCGTTTAGGTGAACTTTATGCATACATGGGCTTAGATGTTACTCCAGACATTTTAACCACAGCAAAAGCACTAGGTGGCGGTTTCCCTATCGGCGCTATGATCACCACAACTGAAATTGCTAAGCACCTTAAAATTGGTACTCACGGTAGCACTTATGGTGGTAACCCACTAGCATGTGCAGTAGCAGAAGCTGCTTTTGACACAGTAAATACTCCTGAAGTTTTAAATGGTGTTAAAGCTAAAGCAAAACTTTATGTTGCTGGCTTAAATGCCATTAACGCTAAATACAATGTATTCAGTGAAATTCGCGGTAAAGGCTTACTTATTGGTGCGGTATTAACTGACGCTTACCAAGGAAGAGCAAAAGACTTTTTAAATGCGGCAATGGAAGAAGGTCTTATGACACTTGTTGCCGGCGCTAACATTATTCGTTTTGCTCCTTCATTAGTTATTCCTGATGAAGATATCGCTGAAGGTTTAGTGCGTTTTGAAAAAGCCGTTGCTAAATTAGCTAAATAAGCCATTTTATTATAGCGTTCAAATAGTTAGAGATTTAACTATTTGGACGTCTCACTGAGAGTTTTCTATGATTATTATACGCCCTATTCAAAATAGTGATTATGATGCACTTCATCGCATTGCTGTTGAGTCAGGACACGGTTTTACATCACTACCGGTCAACGAAGAATTGCTAAAAAAACGCATTTCTCATGCTGAAGCATCGTTCAATAGTTCAGTTACAGAACCAGGTAATGAAGGTTACCTATTTGTTATGGAAGATACTGAGACAGGTGCTGTTGTAGGAACGAGTGGTATTGAAGCTGCGGTTGGCCTAGACGATGCATTTTATCATTACCATTTGGGTAAAGTTGTGCACAGCTCTCGTGAGCTTAATATCTATAATACGGTTGAAACATTGTCGTTATGTAACGACTACACCGGCGCTTCAGAAATATGTACTTTGTTTTTAAGCGAAACTCATCGTAAAAATCGTAACGGACGCTTGTTATCACGTTTTCGTTTCCTCTTTATGGCTGAGCATACTGAACGTTTCGCAGAAACCGTTATCGCTGAAATGCGCGGTGTTTCAGACGAAGATGGTTCATCGCCATTTTGGAAATGGTTAGAAGATAACTTCTTCTCACTTGATTTCCCAACGGCTGACTACCTTACCGGTATTGGTAAAAAAGTGTTTATTGCTGAATTAATGCCAAAGTACCCTATTTATGTCAACTTGTTGAGCCCAGAAGCACAGCGCGTGATCAACAAAGTACACCCCAAAACAGTACCGGCACTAAGACTACTTGAAGCTGAAGGCTTTTCACGTCGTGGTTACGTCGATATTTTTGATGCCGGACCAACAGTCGAAACACAAACCTCGTTAGTGAAAACTGTACGTCAAAGCCAGAAGTGCCAAGTATTGATTGGCGATGTTGCTAATGACAATAAATATATTATTTGTAACAGCAAGGTAGCTGACTTTAGAGCCACACAAGCACCGGTGTTACTACGTGAAACCGCCAATCAGGTGGTGATATCGCAAGCCGTTGCAGATGCGCTAATGGTTAATGAAGGAGACTGGGTACGCCTAGTTTCAAATTAATTATCAAGCAAATTTAATTACTATACTCATGAGCGATACATGCGCAGAGGAATCAAGAATGTCACACAATATACAACTTATTAATGGTCAATGGACAGCTGGCTTAGGCCATGAAATTTTCTCAAAAAATCCAGCTAAAAACCAAGTGATTTGGCAGGGTAATACGGCTTCTCCAGCACAAGTTGACGAAGCGGTTCTTGCTGCCCGTGCCGCGTTCGAAACTTGGTCTAATATGCCAATTGAAGAGCGTATTGCCATTGCCGTTAAATTTGCTGAATTATTAACTGAGCATAAAGAAGCCTTTGCCACAACTATCGCCCTTGAAACTGGCAAGCCATTGTGGGAAACCCGCACTGAAGTAGGTGCTATGGTAGGTAAAATTGCAATTTCTGTGCGTGCTAATGAAGAGCGTACAGGCACAGTTGAAAACCCTATGCCGGGCGCAAAAGCCTTTATTCGCCACAAGCCTCATGGTGTTGTTGCGGTATACGGTCCTTATAACTTCCCTGGCCACTTACCAAACGGACATATTGTTCCTGCACTTATTGCTGGCAACACCGTGGTATTTAAACCGAGTGAATTAACCCCTATGGTTGCTGAAGAAACCTTAAAGTTATGGTTAAAAGCAGGCCTTCCAGCTGGCGTTATCAACATGGTACAAGGTGAAGTAGAAACCGGCAAAGCACTAGCAGCTCATCCACAAATTGATGGTTTATTCTTTACCGGTAGTTCAACGACTGGTCACTTTTTACATGAACAGTTTGGCGGTCAGCCAGGCAAGATTTTAGCGCTTGAAATGGGGGGTAATAACCCATTAATCGTTAAAGATGTTACTGACATCGATGCGGTAGTGCATGATATTTTACAATCGGCCTTTATTACTACCGGCCAGCGTTGTACTTGTTCTCGTCGTTTATTTATTGAAGCAGGACCGCAAGGTGATGCCATTTTAGCAAAATTAGTCGCTAGCACTGAAGCGATTAAAATTGGCTACTTTGACGATGAAGAACAACCATTTATCGGTTCGATGATTTCTGAAAAAGCCGCATTGAGCCTAGTTGCAGCACAACAGCAATTACTTGATCTTGGCGCTGAATCAATCGTTATGATGAAACACCTTGAAGTCGGCACTGGTTTTATCTCGCCTGGTATTGTCGATGTCACTAACATCTCATCAATGCCTGACGATGAGCACTTTGGTCCATTACTAAAAGTGTACCGTTATACTGACTTTGATGCCGCTATTGACGAAGCCAACAATACATCATTTGGTTTATCTGCCGGCTTATTGAGTGACAGCGAAGATTTGTATAACCACTTCTTCCGTCGTATTCGTGCAGGTATCGTGAACTGGAACAAGCCAATTACTGGCGCCAGCAGTGCTGCACCATTTGGTGGTATCGGTGCCAGTGGTAACCACAGAGCTAGTGCATTTTATGCTGCTGACTATTGTGCCTATCCTGTCGCATCAGTAGAAGCTGAAAAAGTAGCATTACCGGCAACATTAAGCCCTGGCTTAACGATTAAATAATTTTAATGAAACTTAATTGCCCATTAAAAAAAGCTGGGATTCGTCCCAGCTTTTTCAAAAACATCGATCAAATATAGTCACTTATTCTGAGTGGTTATCTAACATGCTGTCCTGAATATTCTTTAATCTCCTATTGAAGAACGAATAAATAGCCATACATACCACTCAGTCGACTTGAGATATCAACACTATTTTATTTATGCATTTAGGAATTTAACATGACTCCGGTTAAAAATTTATTTAACAATATTTGGCAAAACTACCTAGAAGTTACCCCTTCAGCTGACAAAGTACATCAGCTTTTGGGTACAGGTAACGACTTGATCAACGACCACGTTGCTTACCGTACTTTTAATATTGCGAAAGTAAATATTGAAAAGATTTCAGCCCATCTGGTTAACTTAGGTTACAAAGAATGTGGTGAATATCACTTCGAAGCTAAGAAGCTATATGCAAAGCACTTTGAGCACAGTGATACTAACTTACCAAAAGTTTTTATCAGTGAGTTATTAGTAGAAAAGTTTTCTCCTCGCACACAAGCGATTATTGAGAAAATGGTTGCCAACATTAACGAAAGTGATGTTAACGTAGAAAGCTTTTTATACTCAGGTACCCATTGGCAAGTGAGTCACCAAGAATACTTAGATTTACTTAGCGAAAGTGAATACGCAGCATGGGTTGCAGCATGGGGTTACCGAGCAAATCACTTCACGGTTAGCATTAACCACTTAGCAAACTATGACTCGATAGAGTCAGTGAATGACGCAGTTAAAGCCGGTGGTTTTACCTTAAATACCACAGGTGGTGAAATTAAAGGCGATGAAACAGTGAAACTAGAACAATCATCCACAATGGCTGACCATGTACTAGTTGAGTTTTCTGATAAAACCGTTGCTATTCCTAGCTGTTTTTATGAATTTGCTAAACGCTACCCAATGGAAAACGGCGAGCTTTACACCGGTTTTGTTGCAGCATCTGCCGATAAAATTTTCGAAAGCACTAACGCTGCCGCGTAATACATACTGGCACCTATAGCAATAGGTGCCTATTTTTTCCACTGAATAATCGTTATATTCCTCATAAACTATAAATTCCCTGCCTTAATAGCCTATCAGCACGTTGCGACTTGATCATCACCTTAATTTACGAGTAAAGTAGGGGTACAATAAAAATGAGATAGATTAAAAAATGGTTACCGATACAGAAGGTTATATTCATATCATTGAATATCTAACCGATCATTTAAGCCTATTTGAAAACAGCGCGAACACTGACAGTACTCAGAGCTCAGTATTAGAAGTCATTGAGCAAGAAATGAGCGAGCAAATTATTAGCTTGTGCAATCAAAACGAGACGCTAACGTTTAATCAACGTAATACGATTATCCGAGAAATTGACGCTATTGTTTATGACTTACAAGAGATATTATCGGGTGTGATGAATAATTCAGTTACTAATGAACAACTTGAATTTATTAAAGAGTTTGCGATTTTAATCAAAAATTTGTTTGATACCGAAATTCACAGCCAGTTTTTACTATAGTAATGTGGTTGATTAAATTAGCCATATTATTTTGGCAGATTAATACAGCAATAATCTGCCACTAAAAGACTTAGCCCTAACGCCATTTAACCACAAGCAGAACTATGTTATCTGAATTACCACAAAACCACTTATGCACCGTGACCTTACTAGGCAACTTAGTGAATAAACCTGATATTCGCTATCAAGCTAATCCGGTTGTAGCTTTTGCGGAATTAACCTTAGCAACGCATAGTCGCTGGTTTGATAAAGCCAGTAATCAATTTAAAGAGTGGACCAGTTATCATACCGTAAAAGTCATTGGTGAAATTGTCGAGCGCGCACTTATCCACGCGGGTAAAGGTGACATTATATTACTGCAAGGTTATCTAATTAACAGTAAGAAAAATAATCGAGAAATTATTCACGCAAGTTACGCTCAAACTTTCCCTAAAGGTTATGCTCAGTCAATTAATAAAGTTCATTGTAGTGGTAATATAGTTTCTGACATTAAATTGATGACAACTGAACACAATAAAGAACTAACCGAAGTTATTCTTGAATCAAAACAACATGTATTTTCTGCCATTACTCATCAAAGCCATGTAGTAACGATACGACGCCCTGTACATGTATGGGGCAAGCAAGCGATTTATCTCGCTGAGCATGGGAAAATAAATGATCAAATAATAGTTGACGGCAAATTAAGCTATCTTAATAATAAGAATAAAAATCAATTTATTGATGCTCATCAAGCAGTACTGCTAACCAAGCACTAACGGTACTCGCTGTTACCCAGTAAAAGGAAGCGCGGCTATATGGAGAAGAACAGCGAACATAATACTTTTAAGCTGTATTTTATTTGTCTATTAGTCGTCCTTTTTAATCCTGCGCTTCACGCCGAAGACCATCCCAGCCATGAGCTTGAACTCTCAGAAATAGCTGACCTGACTCATGTTGCGCTGAAAAATGAGCACTGGCACGCGGTATTGCCAGTGCTAGGTAATAACAAACAATATTTTATCGCCACAGATGTCGGTAAGATTTATAACATTAACCATAGTAAAGCTTCTCAAAGTGCTTTTTTCGACCTAAAATCAGCACTCAACACGGCCGAGAACATTTCACTAACAGCCATAGCTTTAGATCCAAGTTTCAACTCCCACAAAAGTGATGGCTATCACACGTTTTATACTGCACATACTGAACTCAGCAAAAATATCACCCCGAAACTAACAGCAAAAGCAACTGAATTGAGTTTACCTTACGATACCGTGATCACACGTTGGCAGTTAACCTATGCCGTAGATCAGGAGCCGCAACTGAATCAACATCATGAAGTTATGCGTATTGCCATTGAACAAAAGCAACAAGCGATTCAACAATTAAGCTTTAACCCTTATATTGAGCGTTGGCACGACGATTTTGGTTTACTTTTTATTACCTTGGCTAAAAGCGATAATCTAGCACAAGAAGCACTTTATGCTGGTGCAATATTACGCATAAAACCAAAGATACATGGCCGGCAAAACTATACTATTCCAAGCCAAAACCCATTTTTTAAAAAACCTAAAATTTTAAACGAAATTGTCTTTATTGCAGGACAAAAAATAGCGCATTTTGATTGGATAAAAAAAGGGGCAGACGATTTATTACTGCATTTGAATCAACAAAATAGCCACCAACTTTTTTCAGCAAAGATAGGCGATGATTGGCGAACAAACAGTCCTACTTCTCAGTTAAGCCAGTACCTAAAACCAACAAATCAACAACGTAAAGCCTTGCTTTATCATGGTCGAGAATTAAAAGATTTTTGGGGGAAAATGCTCCATTTAGAGATAGATGCAGCAGAAAACATTTGGAAATTATATGTTTCTGCACTCGATCCCACGCTAAGCAATGAAGTAAGTGGCCATGACCAGGCGCACAACTTAAACATAACAAATATGACGACACCTGCAATATTTAGTTTACATCAAAGACATAATGGTGAACTGCTGGTACTTGAACACAACGATCAACGCCTATATGCCATCAAAAAAACTCAAATTGCTCAAATAGCTCAGACTAAAGCTACTATCATTGACAGCCCAATTAGCCCACCAAGTAACTACAGCACTTTCGCTGTCATTATTTTGCTGATTATTATGTTAACCGGCATTGCTTGGTATTTGAGAACAAGAACCGGTAAGTTACATAATTTATTACATCAGCAATGGGCAAATTTTGATGTTGATCTCCCAACTCAGTCACTTTACCTTTATAAGCGCCATGCAAAAAGCACTGAAACGGTCATCAAAATATCGGCACTAATGCGCAGTGAATTATTACTAAATGGTAAAGTTATCTCGACCATCAGCGCTGACCCAGCGCATGCTTTTTCCAACCAATTAGAAAATAGCGTACTGACGATTTTCGCCAAAGAAAGTCAATTAAAGATGGTTGATGAAAAACAGAGAAAAATTCAATTGCGCTTAACCGATCATAAAAAAAATCGTTATCTATTTTGCCTTTACTTTCGTGTCGGCAACATGCGTCATACGAAATTAAAATACAGTCAAGTATTAACCAAAAGCATCGATTGGCATTGGTTATTTTCCCAATATATTAATCCGGTAGCGACCAGTAAACGAAAAATAAAGTTTAAACAAGATAAGTCAGTAACGCAGCAGGAATTAGCAAGCACAGAAATTAACACTGAGCAGCTTACCACGCTTGACGAACCACTTGAAATTGAGCTTGAAAAAGGAGCGAAAAACAACCAAAAGCCAAACACAGACGACATAGATAATGACACATCTGCAGAAAGCGAATTAACAACGACAACTGAAGATTTACCCAATTCAGATACTCAATTAATCACGGCTTTAGACCAGCTTGTTATGATGAAAAAACAGGGTTATTTAGATGAAAATGAATTCAATATAGCTAAAACACGAATATTAAACGAGTTAGCCAATGCCCCCCATACTGACTAACATCGACCGAAAAGCGTCATAAATAATCACTACAAATTGCATGACTTGTATTTAACCGAAAAGCAGCGCAAAATGCTGCCAAATTTTCGTTTTGGGCTGATTCAATGCCAATGCTGTCGAAGTTGCTGTACTTTTTTTTATTGTTAATATCATCAAACCTTTATGCGAATGACTACGGAAACGTCATCGTTAGCCGAGTTACTAATGTTTACGACGGTGATACGTTTCGTGTCGACATTGACCAGTGGCCCGCACTTATCGGTAAAAATGCTCCAATACGGATTAATAATATTGATACTCCAGAACTAAGAGCCAAGTGTGCAAATGAAAAACGATTAGCCTTACTGGCAAAAAAGTTTACCCAAGATAAATTACAACATGCCGATATTATTGAGCTAAAACGCCTTAATCGTGGTAAATATTTCCGCATTACCGCTGATGTATTTATTGATGGGGAAAGCTTAGCGGAAGGTTTATTAGCCGCTGGTTTTGCAAGAGTATATTCAGGAACGGTCAAAAAGCAAAGTTGGTGTCACTGACTGAGTCATTGGAATGAAACGTAATCAAACATTGAAAAAAAACTCAGTATTGAAGCTAGTCACACTTGCCACGATATTATCGCTAATATTAGCCATCACATTAGCCACGGTATTATTGGGCAGTTATGGGGTTAGCATTCAGCACTTTTTAGCAACGTTACTGCCTAATACCCTGCTGGGAGCTCTGACATTCATTCTGCTACTAACGCCAGCTATGGCGATTGGCTTACCTCGACAAGTTGCAGCGTTAAGTGCAGGTTTCTTATTTGGTGCCAGTTATGGCATGTTGTTAGCTACCGTTTCTGCGATTTTAGGCTGCATTTTAACACTAGTATTTGCCCGAAAAATTTTTGCTAACTTGGTTCAACGTCACTACCCACAACCCTTAGCAAAAGTTAGCCATTTTTTTAGTCACGATACATTTTTAAAAGCCCTCATTATTCGACTGTTACCTGCAGGGTCAAATTTTCTCACTAACGTACTTGCAGGCACAGCACGCTCGCCATTTAAGCCTTATATCTTAGGAACAGCTATCGGTTTTTTACCACAAATGACGATATTCTCATTGATGGGGGCGGGATTAAAAGTTGATGGACAGCAGCAATTAATTCTCAGCGCAATATTGTTTATCATCGCCTTGATATTAAGTCATTACCTCTATCGAAAAGCCCGAACTAAGCTCACTCTGCGTTAATCATCATAATTTGGTCAATAAAAAAGAGGCCTAAGCCTCTTTTTTATTCAACCATTAACTTATTTTAACGTCAGTAAATGATTGACGAGGTTAATATAATCTTGTTCAAAATTATTTCTATCTAACCCTTGGGCATCTACACGGTATTTGCCGTTAACAATCACAGCAGGAACACCTGTTAATGCACCTTTTTTAGCAAAATAATCTTGCTGTTTTTTCATCACTTTAGCTTTACTAGCGACACCAAAGCTTTTCATTAACTTATCGAATTTATCACCGTCAGCACCATTAAGTACAAAAACATTACGGATATCTTTTTCTGAGGTGAAAACCGCTTTCTGCACATGGATATAATTAAACAGTGCTCCAATAACTTTTTTCTCGACACCCATTTGATGAGCGACAACGACCGCTTTACTCAACATTTGTTGAATTTTAGGTGATGCTGCACGTAAAAAATCGACATGGTTCATTTCGAACTTAGCATCACCAGGCAATGACGTTTTTAACTTCGCCATAAAAGGTTCAAACTGAAAACAATGTGGGCAATAAAATGAGAAAAACTCACGTACTTCAGGCTTGGTGGTGACTTCTTCACTCACTTTAGTGTAATGCTCGCCTTCAGTGTAAGTTGCTGCGAAAGCAAATACGGGTAATAACATTAAAGCGAATAAACTCACTAATTTTTTCATAAAATTACAATTCCTAATCATTAATAAATCAAAATCAATAGCGCCATGTGTGCTTAATAAGGCAGTAAACTCAGTGGTGGCTGTTGCAATGCTGACATTTGCTCTTTCAACATAAGAATTTGTTGTTCCCAATATTTTTCTGTATTAAACCACGGAAAATTATGAGGAAAAGCAGGATCTTCCCAACGTTTACATAACCATGCCATATAGTTAACTACCCGCATAGTACGCAATGATTCAATTAAAGGCAATTGATTGACCTCAAAGCTGTGAAACTCATCGTAGCCCGTTAATATGGTATCAAGCTGTAATAACTGCTGTTGACGATCGCCACTTAACATCATCCAAATGTCTTGCACTGCGGGTCCCATACGACAATCATCAAGATCAACAAAGTGCGGGCCAGCATCGGTCCATAAAATATTACCGGCATGACAATCGCCATGTAAGCGAATTTGCGACTTAGGCTGATACTGCTTACTCGCAACGGCAATCACTTGCTCTAAAATAGTAAAAAAAGGTAAAGTTAGGCTTGCTGGGACAAAGTCAGAATTTTCAATAATCTGTTGCGCTTGCTGTAGCATTTCTTCACTGTTAAATGTTGGACGTTCAGTAAACGTCTTTTTAGCCGCTACCGCGTGAATTCGCCCTAAGAATCTGCCCATCCATTCTAGTTGGTCTAAATTGTCGACCTCAAAAATGCGACCGCCTCGGCAGGGAAATATCGCAAACTGATAACCTTGGTATGAGAACAAAGACTCACCCGATATTTTCAATGGCGCCACCAAAGGCAATTCACTACGCTCTAATTCAAAAGAAAATGCATGTTCCTCCCTGATCTGCGCCTCAGTCCAGCGTTGTGGGCGATAAAACTTAGTCACATATTTAGTTTTATCGATATCATGAAATTGATAAACACGATTCTCATAGCTGTTTAACGCCAGCAAACCACTATCAACGGTTAACCCTGTACTCTCTAAACCATCAAGAATTAAATCTGGCGAAAGCGAACTAAAATCAAATACCGACATTAGCGCTTATTAAAGAAGCGGCTTTCATGTTCAAGCTTGACCTCATCCGTATCTGAAACTAATTCAATAACAAAACTTATATCTGTCATATAACCTTCTAATTCGTAAGGGTCGACTGAAATACTGATGGGCAGAGTATACACCTTAGCAGCTTTGACAAGTACCTCTTGTTCGCCGTGCCATGTCGTATTATTAATGCCCTTGACGGATAGGCGATAACGATTATCTTTTTGTGATTTATTAAGAATTTTAAGCGTATAGACATTTTCAATATCGCCATTAAAGTTCTCTTTTGCTAATTCATTTCTATCGCGGATAATATCCATTGAAACGGGTACACGGCTCGCCATTTCGAAAATCAATAAACTTGTCATGACGACTAATACAATGGCATAGCCTATTAACTTACCACGAACAAAGTGAACTTTTTTACCTTCCAACTCGTGCTCTGTGGTATACCGTATCAGACCTTTATCGTATTTATACCTTGCCATAACATCATCACAAGCATCGACACAGGCGCCACAGTTAATACATTCATATTGTAATCCGTTACGGATATCAATACCGGTTGGACAGACCTGCACACACAAATTACAGTCAATACAATCCCCCAAACCGGCAGCCTTAGGATCTTGCTTTCTCGAACGAGGGCCTCGGCTTTCACCACGGTTTGCATCGTAAGAAACGGTTAACGTGTCTTTATCAAACATCGCTGATTGAAAGCGCGCATAAGGACACATGTGCAAACACATAATTTCGCGCATCCAACCCGCATTACCATAAGTGCAAAAAGCAAAAAACCAAACCGTTGCTGCTAAGGTAAATGAGGCATTAAAGGTAAAGAAATCTACGAAAACTTCACGCATTGGCGCAAAGTAGCCAGCAAAGGTTAACGCCGTTAAAATAGAAAAGAAGCCCCAGCAAAAATGTTTTAACGCCTTACGCCAAAACTTATTCACATTCATTTTTTGGCTATCGAGGTTTTTACGTTGATTAGCACTACCCTCTATTTTCTCTTCGAACCATATAAAAATAAAGGTCCACACGGTTTGTGGGCAAAGATAACCACACCAAACACGCCCCAAGAACGTGGTAACAAAGAACAGCAGAAAAGCGCTAAGAATAAAAAGCCAAGCTAATAAGGTTAAATCTTGTGGCCATAAAGTAACGCTCCACAAGGTAAAACGTTGTTCTGCAATATCAAATAAAATCGCTTGATGTCCGTCATATTGTAACCAAGGTAAAACAGCAAATAATGCTAAAAAGAAAAAATTCATTTTTTGGCGTAACTTTTGAAATATACCTTTTACTTTGCGCACATAGATTTGGTCACGAGGTTTATAAGCATCGTTTTTGGCAGGCTGATGAATTTCAACATTTTTGATCGGAATCTGGTGACTGACTTTAATGTTATTGTCTTTTGATTTCAAAGCGGATCCTTTATTTCAGTAATGCCAACTAATTATAACGGATTAGCATTCATTACCTATCAAAAAAATAGCAAAATATTGCTTTGTTGGTACAAAATTGATTACCCTAGAGCTATTCTCATTAAATTTCGTCCAATAAAGCAATATTGATATGTGTGGTCCAGTAAATAACAACATTTGCTGGTCTATTATTTATATGCACATTTTGATTATAAGGCAGAGTATGAAAAAATTATTGATCTTAATCGTGGCTGGAGCGTTATATTTTCATTTTTACCCGAATGAGAAACTAAACAACTGGTTACTCGAGCAAAAGTCAGTCGTGCTTAGCTACTTTTCTGATGCAACAGATACTCAAGTGCGCTTAAGTCCAACTAAAGTTTATAAGGATATTTCTCGTGACTTCGCGCAATTTAATAGTAAAGAGCAAGCGTACGTTGCTGAAATCACCGACAATAGAGAAACACTAATGAGTTTTTATCAACGTCACTGTGTAAAGAAAAAACAAACGTCAAAGTTACACCGAGATAACTTAATTATAGTTTGTAAAACCATTAGTAATTACAGCAAATATTTCTAATTACCGTTAATATCACACGCCAATGAATGACTAGACGATTACTCAATGACTAATCGTCTACATATCCCGAATCAATTAAGCTGAGAGCTTAGTCAGTAGTTCAGCAAAGTTATTGGCACTGTCTTGCTCTAAAGCATGTTTTTGATCTCGGATCACCCAATAGCCATTAACCATCACATCTAACACCGGATTCTCTCGACTAGCGAAAATCACACTGTCAAGTAAGTGTTTATCGTCATGAGCGTACAAACGTAATTGGCTATCATCTAACACCAAAAAATCAGCTTGTTTACCGACAGCTAAAGCGCCGGTATTACTATTCGTACTTTGCGCGCCACCCACGGCAGCTTTTTGCCATAAATTTGCGCCAACAGATTTTTGCTCACTGCTTGCTAGCAGTGCACGTTGCTGCTTACTTAAACGCTGCGCATACTCAAGCCAACGTAGCTCTTCGATTGGATTGACAGAAATATGACTATCAGAACCAATGGCAAACGTACCACCTTCAGCTAAAAACTCATCGGTAGGGAAAATACCGTCGCCCAAATTTGCTTCTGTTGTTGGACAAATCCCAGCAATTGCCTGACTAGCAATAATCCCCTGGCGCTCTTGTTCATCAATATGTGTCGCGTGAATTAAACACCAATGTTTATCCAAATCAGCATGCTCTAATAACCACTGTACGGGTCGTCGATCATAATGAGCTAGGCAATCTTGTACTTCTTTTTGTTGTTCAGCAATATGAATATGAATAGGTGCTTTATCATCAAGTGCCCTAACATGCTTGACCGCAGCCAACAATGAAGCTTCATCAACAGCACGTAATGAATGCGGCGCAATACCAACATTAGTGTTAGGCTGCAACGAAGCAAGTTCGAAACACTCACTCACTAAGTCATTAAATTGCGCGACCGAATTAATAAAGCGCTTCTGGCCAGTATTTGGTGCCTGCGTATCAAAACCGCTAAATCGATAAAGTACTGGCAACAATGTTAACCCTATGCCTGATTGCTTAGCGGCAGCAAAAATAGCTTGTGCCATCGCTGGTAAACTTTCATAATTTTCGCCATTAATATCATGATGAAGATAATGAAACTCAGCAACGCGGGTGTAACCCATTTTCAACATTTCAATATAGAGTTGGCTAGCAATCACTTGTGCGTCTTGTGAGGTTAATTGCCCCAAAAACTTATACATGATATTACGCCAGGTCCAAAAGCTATCTTGTCCTTCGCTGCCTTGCTCACTGAAACCAGCAAAAGCGCGCTGAAAAGCGTGAGAGTGACAATTAACCATGCCTGGAATCACCACCCCTTTTGCGTGTTCAGCACCTTTTAAGCACCCATCACTAATGTCAGTAATTATTCCTTGCTCTATGGTCAAGGTTTTCTCACTAGCCCAACCATCCGCTAGCAGTATTTTTTTAGCAAAAAGCTTCACAATGAGCCTCCATTAATTACGTGTGTTTGTGGCAAAATTTATTAAGGTTTTTACCAATGCTTCAAGCTTTGGTTGCACTTGCACTGCTAAGCTTTCATTGTAGGTCATCGCTTGCTCATTCATGTAAGTTCGTTGCGACAACTCTAATTGCACGGCATGAAAATTATCATTAGGCTGACCAAAAGCACGCGTAATATAGCCGCCTTTAAATCGCCCATTACACACCATAGTATATGGTGCATAATCTAAAGCCGTTAAAGCAGAAATAAGTTCTGTGGAGCAACTTTTACCGTCAGCGTTACCAAAATTAAAATCAGGCAATTGCCCTTGAAAAAAACGGGGAACATGTGAGCGAATAGAATGCGCTTCAAGCAATACCGCCTGACCAAATTCAGCTTTAATTTCCTGCATAGTTGACGCGAGTGCTTGGTGATAAGGCTGCCAATAATTTGTAACACGTGCGTTAATTTGTGCAGCACTGGGTGCCTTTCCTTCTTGGTATAACGGCGATAAATCAAATGCAGTGGTGGGACAAAGTTCAGTATTGTTTGCCCCTGGATATAAATCAACACCGTCTGGATCACGATTTAGGTCAATCACATAACGATTGTATTTGGGGATTAATATAAATGCGCCTAGCTGCTGTGCAAAGGCATACAAGCGATCCATATACCAGTCAGTGTCTGCAACTTCGCGGCCTTTATCTGTCATAACTGCAGCAATATCGGCAGGTATTTCTTCACCATTATGTGGCATGCTAATGAGCAAAGGCACCGAGCCTTTAATTAAGGTGTAACTGTTTGACATTTAACCCTCTCAAATTGTATATACAACTTCAATAACGGTAATTTAGCACGCAAAATTCAGAACGTGAACTACTTTATCGATATCAGTAAAAATAGTCGTCATTATTAAATAAGTACGCGATTTTATACTATTACTTTGCGATGAAATAATCACTCGACATCGCCAGTCCTATAGCTAATAAACGGCTGATATTAATTACGCTACGCTGGCACTAACCTTAGTAACTTAGTCGCCATTACCTTGAAAGTAATCATTAATACCCCATATATTTTTAAGCAATATTAATTCCAGAAGATTAAATAAGTTAAGGACGATTAATGACAGTATCACTGCGTAAAGTAACAAAAGACAATTATGAAAAAGTGTGTGATCTTGAAGTAGCAAAAACACAAGAAGATTATGTTGCCTGTAATATGTGGTCTCTGGTTGAGGCTATTTACAACACCGAGTACAAAACAAGAGCAATTTATCTCGATAATGAACCGGTTGGATTTTTTATGTGGGTTAGCGAAACAACGGATAAAATTTCTATTTGGCGCTTTATGATTGATATAAACCATCAAAGAAACGGCATAGGTCGTAAAGCACTTGCCCTTGCGTTAGCAGAGATAAAGCAAGTGTTAACGCTAAAACAAATCGAAATTTGCTATAACCCGACAAACCCAGTAGCTAAAAATTTTTACGCCAGCTTTGGCTTTAACGAGGTCGGCATGGACCAAGATAATGAAGATATGCTGGCAGTAATTACTCTCTAACACTACCAAATATCACTGCTAAATAGCACTGCTAAAATACTAAGGATGTACTGAGTGGATATTTGCTTAAAAGATATCACAAAAGACAATTGGCTCGACATGATCGAGCTAAAAACAACCAAAGAGCAAGAGAACTATGTCGCGTTAAACGCCGAGTCAATTGCCTGCTCTAAGTTCTATGATGATTATGTAAATAAGGGTATTTACCTAGATAATACGGCTATTGGTTTCATGCAATATTTTCCAAATCATTACGAAGGTAAACCAAATGAAATTTACATCGATCAGTTAATGATTGATGTTAACCATCAAGGCCAAGGCTATGGTAAAAAAGCCGTTCAGCTTGTGCTGAGTGAAATAAAAAAAATGCTTCAATACCAAACTATTTCAATTTGTTACGTACAAGGCCATACTGTCATGAAAAAATTCTTTGAAAATTTTGGCTTTGAAGTTATTCAACAAGATGAGTTTGATGAAACCATCATGGTGCTAAAGGTGAATTAAAGCCCTAAAATTAACATGAGAATAAGCAGTAAATCTATTTTTTAGATTGATAAATTCAATATTAATCGATTTACCTGTAGATGAAAAAGCGGATAATTACCTCATAGCAAACAAGCACACCATTTATGATTAAGTAACGGAGTCATTATGTTAGAAAACAAAGAAAAGCAAAAAGTCCCTAATGTGACCTTTACCTTGAGAGCAAACGACGAATGGGCAACACGTAGTAGTGATGAAATTTTTAACAACAAAACGGTTGTGGTTTTTTCACTGCCGGGGGCTTTTACACCCACGTGTTCATCTTCACATTTACCACGTTATAACGAATTAGCACCAACATTATTCGAAAATGGCGTTGATGAAATTATTTGTATGTCAGTGAATGATACTTTTGTGATGAATGCATGGGCACAAGCTCAAGATGCTGACAACATCAGCTTTATTCCTGATGGCAATGGCGAGTTTACCGACGCTATGGGTATGTTAGTTGATAAAGCTGACATTGGTTTTGGTAAGCGCAGTTGGCGTTATGCGATGCTAGTAAAAAATGGCATCATCGAAAAAATGTTTATTGAGCCTGACGTAGCAGGTGACCCATTTGAAGTATCAGATGCTGATACTATGCTAAATCATATCAATCCTTCAGCGTGCCAAACCTCAGCAATCATGGTTTTTAGTAAGCCGACTTGCCCATATTGTAAAAAAGCAAAAGCGCTATTAACTGAAAAAGGTTTAACATTTGAAGAGTTAGAAGTAGGCAAAGACGTGAACTTGACGATGTTTAAAGCTTTAACTAATGCCGATAGCGTGCCACAAGTATTTATCGATGGAAAACTTATCGGTGGTAGTGAAGCATTAACTGAACACCTGAGTTAATTTCCCTCAGGATTAATCTACTTTTTGATTAACCATAAAAAGCGACACTCATCCGTCGCTTTTTTGTTAATTCTCTTCTCCATGATAGAATAAATCTCAAAATCGCTTAGGCCACACATATGGATCACCAACCCTACAACCCATTGCACGGATTAACCTTAAAGACCATCGTCACTGAGCTTGTTGACCATTTTGGTTTTGCATTTCTTGGTAAAGAAATAAAAATTCGTTGTTTTACTGATGATCCCAGTATCAATTCAAGCTTAAAATTTTTGCGAAAAACGCCATGGGCAAGAGAAAAGGTTGAGGCACTTTATATTCAACACAAAAGTAAATTAACTGATGGCCTCTAAGTGACCTGAAAGGCATTAGCATATAGCACAAAAGTATTTATCAATCGGGTAATAAAATGCCATGCTGCTGATATCTAACCACAACAATTGCTAGCAGATGAAAAAGATTAATCACTACATCCTTACTTGGCAGTGCCCTGATACCTCAGGCGTTCTGGCTAAAGTTTCCCAAAGTTTATTTCAACATGGTGCGTTTATTACCGAAACCAGCCAATACAGTGACCCATATACCGAAACATTTTTTTCACGTGTTGCTTTTGATGATCGGGAACTTAAAGTTAGCTTTGAAGCGTTAAGCCAAGCGATTGATTCGCTGGCTAAATCGCTAAATATGCACTATAAAATCAGGGCAAAAGAAAATTTCCCCAACGTCGTTATTGCCGTTTCAAAAGATGATCATTGTTTAGTATCGCTACTGACAAAATTCAAAGCAGGTGCTTTACCGATTAATATCGTTGCCATTACCTCAAATCATCAAGACTGTGAAGCCTTAGCGCAATGGCACAATATTCCATTTCATTACTTACCCGTAACTAAAGAAAATAAAGCGCAACAAGAGCAAGCATTGTTAACTATTTATCAGCAATATCAAGGTGATTTATTGGTGCTTGCCCGTTATATGCAAATATTATCAGATCAGTTATGCATTAGTTTACGTGGTCAAGCGATTAATATTCATCATTCCTTTTTGCCTAGTTTTAAAGGCGCAAAGCCTTATCATCAAGCGCACAAACGCGGAGTGAAAATCATTGGTGCTACCGCACACTATGTTACGGCTGACCTTGATGAAGGACCTATCATTGTGCAAGAAGTCAAACCCATCAATCATACCTTCACCATTGAAAAAATGGTTCATTTGGGGCACGACTTGGAAGCTACAGCGTTATGCCATGCGGTAAAAATGCATGCCGAACAACGTATTTGTTTGAATAAAGATAAAACGGTAATTTTAAGTTAAGCACTGATTAGCGTTTATTTTCCAGCTGTTTTATTACACCAACTCTGCTACATTGGAAGGCAAGTATTTTGCCAACATTTGTCTTCCAACATGATCCAATATCAAATTTCTCCTATCAATCCAAATAGTCATTTATTTGAGGTTTTACTGTCATTTAAAAGCACACCAGGCCAAAGCTATACCTTATCTTTACCAGCTTGGTTACCCGGCAGTTATATGATCCGTGATTTTGCCAAGAACATAACCCAAATCAGTGCAATTGGTGGCAAAGAGCAAGCTATCGCATTAACTAAACTTGATAAGCAAACGTGGTCATTGCGAGCCTTTGATGGACAAGTGCAAGTACGCTATCAAGTTTTTGCTTTCGATTTATCCGTTCGTACCGCCTACCTTGACAGCCAACGTGGCTTTTTCAATGGAAGTTCGACGTTTTTACAAGTAGAAGAATTAAGCGAATTAAGCTGCGAGCTGATTATTCAGCCATCAACAGTAGCGGCCCATAATCAATGGCGAGTAGCAACGGGTTTAATGCGCGCAAAAGAAACAGAAAAATTTAAATTTGGCCGATATATCGCTGATAACTATCAACACCTTATTGATTGTCCTGTAGCACTCGGCGCCTTTGATTGCACAGAATTTACCGTTGAAGGTGTCGTACACCACTTAGTGTTTACCAGTAAACATTACGGTGATACTCAACGACTTGCTGATGATATGAGTAAATTGTGCCAACATCATATTAATTTATTTGGTGAAGCGCCTTTTAAAGAGTATTGGTTTATCACCCATTTGCAGGCTCAAGGCTTTGGCGGATTAGAACATAAGAATTCAACCATTTTACAGGCCAGTCGCTTTGACCTGCACAACCCTGAACAAACGACAGCCGACTTAACTGACAACTATAAAACCTTTTTAAGTTTATGTTCTCACGAATATTTCCATGCTTGGAATGTTTGTCGAATTAAGCCCAAAGAGTTTGTGCCTTATAATTTAAAAAAAGAAAGTTACACCAAACAACTATGGGCATTTGAAGGTATTACCTCTTATTATGATGATTTTTCACTTTATCGCACGGGGTTAATTGATTTTGAAAACTACTTAACTATATTGGCGAAAGGTGCAACACGCGTACATCGTGGCACTGGCGAACTTAAGCAAAGTATTACGGCTTCAAGCTTTGACGCCTGGACTAAATTTTATCAACAAGGCCCTGATGCGGTTAATAATATTGTTAGCTACTACGCTAAAGGCGCCTTAATTGCACTATGGTTAGACTTAACGATTCGCAGTAAGTCTAATAATCAATACAGCCTAGATACATTGATGCGAGAATTATGGATCCACTTTGGTCGTACTAGCACAGGCACCACTGAAGAAGATTTTATTAACATTGCAAACCTGCTTTGCGGTGAAGATATTTCATCAGCATTTACACATCATCTATACAGCAGTGAACGTATAGATTTAAGCCAGGAATTGGCAAATTATGGTGTTGAGTTACAAAAGCAAAAATTCAAAAAGTTGAACAGTTTAGAAACCACTTCAACAACGCATTATCACGCCTATTTAGGGGCCCAGTATAAAGCCCAAGCACTTGGTTTAACTATCACTCAAGTGCTAGAGAATTCACCTGCAGCACGTGCTGGGCTAGCAGTAAACGATATACTTATCGCTGTTGATAATATCAAAACCACTGAGCAGTCAATACAAGCCATATTTGATCATCTTCCTGCAGATAGTGAACTTACTTGTCATTTCTTTCGCGACGATCAGCTACTTACATCGACTATAAAAACCACTGATTCACCCTTGGCAGGTATTGTTTTGAAAGTCGTTGATAATAATTTAGTAAAAAATTGGCAAGAAATCATAGCCTCTGCGTAGCGAGGTTTTGTAAACTAAAGCGTACGTAATTGCTGACAACATTCAGTGATTAAACTGACGAGAAAATTAGGGTCTATTATCGAGCTATGGTAAAAAATAGCTCATTCGAGATCCGCTTAACTGATAACTTAAGTAATAACATTATGATTAATTTAAAACGCTTCCACCATGTCGCTTACCGATGTAAAGATGCAAAAGAAACCGTTGATTGGTATCAAAAACATCTAAACATGGAGCTCACCGTCGCTATCGCAGAAAACGAAGTACCGTCGACGAAAGCACCCGACCCTTACATGCATATATTTTTAGATGCTGGTATGGGCAATGTTTTAGCCTTTTTTGAAATACCTAACTCGCCTGACATGGGCCGTGACGAAAATACCCCACAGTGGGTACAACATATTGCTTTAGAAGTTGAAGATTTAGACGCTTTGGTATCAGCAAAAAAAGACTTACAAGCACATGGCTTAGATGTTTTAGGCCCGGTTAATCATGGCGTATTTAAATCTATTTATTTCTTTGATCCTAACGGTCATCGCCTAGAGTTAGCAACAAATACTGGTACAGTTGAGCAATATGCTGAACTTAAGCGCGTAGCACCATTAATGGTTGAAGAATGGTCGCAAACTAAAAAAGCCCCTACTCATGCCGCTTGGCTGCATCAACAAGACGACTAGGTCTAATCACACTGCAGGTAGATCTTTAACGACTACCTGCTTTTATCCTACTCACGGGGTAATTGTTCGCCCCCGTCCTCCATTCAACTTCTTCTCAATCCCACGCTAAGTAAATTATAATCGCGCTATAAATTCCTATAATGAATGCCGACTTATGGGTTTAACAACACAGATAATTAGTAGCTTTTATGCCAATGAAACGATGTAATATATTTGCAATAAACTCTGCAGCCCCCATTAACGAAGGTTTTCGTAAACAAAACCTGGCCGAAAAGACAGTACATTTGCCATATATTTTGTAAGACATTGACCATTACATAATCAAGACAAAAATTAAATTACATTTGTTAACAAAAATATTACAATTAAAAACAACAGCTTGTCGTTTATTTGTTTTTTGCACAATAAACAAACGAAAAAAATAGCTTGCTGCTTTACTAAACTAACGTAAAGTATGGGGCAGCTACAAAGTAGCACTACACAAAACGGATGATTTTTTGCACGGAAAGCAATAAGCGTTATATAACGCAGAAAATAATTTTTAATACGGATTGTTTACTTATACTCAGGAAGAGTACTGAAATACTTTGTCCAGAAGGACATTAAGGATAACCCTAGAAAGCGTCAGGATGACCGAAAAAAATAAATTAAACATGGAAGTAACTATAATAAGATTGGACACTGTCAAATTAACAGGGACTGTACCAAAAGGCTAGGACAGCCAATTAAGAATCGGAACTAACATTGTTGGCACACGCCACATTCTTCTCCAAAAGCGACGTTATTAACGTCGCTTTTTTTCTTTCTATCGCTGTTTAGCGCGGAATGTCGTAAAATAATAACCATTGTTCATTATTTTAAGTTAATACTATGTCTCGTAATAAAAAATCACGCAAACCGGGCACAGGCTCAATTGGCATCCTTAAAGATGACAAAAAAAAATTAGTAGAACCAAAACCTCGTAGAGCCAAGAAAAAAAATGGCAACGAACCTGGAAATCGTCAAAAAGAAGCGACTGCTAAAGTGCTTAACGGCCCAAACTCTGCAAAAAATAAAGATCCACGTATTGGCAATAAAACGCCTATCGATTTGGGCAAGCCTGTTGCAGCAGCGATTAAAAAACAATCAGTAAAACCAATTAAAAACATTAAAGATAACTCACCTATTGCAGCCATTCGAGTGGTTGAAAGTCATGAATCTTTAGCTGATAAATTAAGCCGCATTGAGCAAGATCCTAGATTACTTGAAATACTAGAAAAACAAGATGATGACATTGAATTAACGCCTGAAGATGTTAATTACTTCAATGAACTCATGGAAGAGCACGAGAAAATTAGTCAAGAACTAGGCCTTGATGATGAGGAAGAAGTCGTCGTAGCTAAAAAAGTAGCGTCTGAAGATGATCTTTGGGACAAATTTGATAGCAGTGATTTATCAAAATTTGAATAGGTAAACTTAATGTTATCAAATCCATGGATATACTTGGCTTTATTCGGCATTGTGATTATTGGCGTACTCGCAGCAATAGCAACTAAGCTGCTAGGCCAATTAAAGCAACAAACACTTGAGCAAGAAGAAAAAAAAGCAGCGCAGCAACAAGCGCTGCAGCAACATGATAAAAAAATTATCACCAGTGTTATAATTATTGTCCGCGCAATGAAAGAACAACAATGTGACCTAGCAGAAGGCTGTTGGCGGTTAAGTGTGTTGCTTGATTCATTAAAGCTAAGCCAAGAGCTCAATAAGCAATTTCCGACGGTATTTAAGTTTTATGAAGCTATCAAGCACATGCCAATTCTTGCTGAGCGTAAAACGTTAGATAAAAAAACCCGTATGAAGCTTGATTTAGAACGCATGAAGCTTGAAGCTGAATTGGCAGACGGCATTCGTCAAGACATCGAACTACTGCACCAATATGCTAATGAGCGTAATGCTATGTTAAGTGAATAGCTGGCTAATGTTGACTAACATGCGTAATCAGCCAAACTAAAAACACCGTGACTTATTGCATTAAATGTACAATATAAAATTTAATTGACATAAGTCACAATAAAGCCGCCAGCATTGCGCTTGATCAATGTTTGCGCGGCTAGTTTATCTATAATAACGTCAAATGGATAAACGGGAAGACTCATGCAAGCAACGCAATTTTTTGATAACGCACTATTAAGAAAATATAACACTAGTGGTCCGCGATATACCTCGTATCCAACAGCATTAGAGTTCCATGATAAGTTCAAACATGAGCATCTAGTGCAAGCCATTGAAGCCTCGCCAAACCGTGAGTTATCTTTGTATGTGCACATACCGTTTTGTCATAGTCTTTGTTATTACTGTGGTTGCAATAAAGTTATCACCCGTCATCGTGACAAAGCCGATACTTACCTTGAATTTCTTGCGCAAGAAATAGCTTCTAAAGCGCCATTATTTAAAAACTATACCGTTAAACAATTACATTGGGGTGGCGGTACGCCAAGCTTTTTACGACACGAACAAATTACTAAGTTAGTTGAACTGCTAAAAGAAAAGTTTAGCTTTGCAGAACAAGTAGAAATGAGTATCGAGATTGACCCTCGTGAAATTGAAATGAACCTTGCAGAGCACCTTTATAGTTTAGGCTTCAACCGCTTGAGCATTGGCGTGCAAGACATCGATGAAAAAGTTCAGCAAACCATTAATCGCGTGCAATCTACCGAGTTTATTGAAAACTTTATAGCTCATGCAAAAAAAGTCGGCTTCAAATCCATTAATATCGACTTAATTTACGGCCTACCACATCAAAATATTGATACCTTTACCCGCACGTTAAACAAAGCGCATGAAATGGATGTTGATCGCATCTCATTGTTTAGTTATGCCCATATTCCGTCACGCTTTGCCGCTCAACGTAAATTGCGAGATGAATGGTTACCGAGTGTCGATGAAAAGTTTGCTTTAATGAAGCTTGCCATTGAAACGCTGTGCGGTTTTGGTTACGACTTTATCGGTATGGATCACTTCGCTAAACCTGACGATGAATTATCCATCGCGCAAAAGTCGGGTAATTTACATCGAAACTTTCAAGGTTATACCACCAAAGGTGGATGTGATCTTTTAGGTTTAGGTGTTTCATCCATTAGTGCCATTTGCAACAGTTTTAGCCAAAATACTAAAGAGCTACAAGACTATTACAAAGCCATTGATACACAAGGGCACGCTCACGTAAAAGGCGTGAGTTTATCTAACGACGATATTATACGCGGAGAAGTTATCCGCGAACTCATGTGTAATCTTTATCTCGACAAAAATAAAATCAACGAGAAATTTGCCATTAATTTTGATGAATATTTTGCTGAAGATCTACCCTTGCTACAAACCTTTATTAACGACGGCTTACTCAGTAACACCACTAATGAGATTAAGGTAGCGCAAAAAGCGAGATTACTTATACGCAATATTTGTATGAGCTTTGACGCCTACATGAAGCAACACTTAAACAAACAACGCTTTTCTCGTGTGATATAAATAATTGATATTTAAATGATAAAATTAACTTTATGTAAATTTCAAACAAAAATTTCTACAAGTCATCTTGAAATTTTACAAATCTAATCATCTAGAACACCTAAAACAAAACGCTCATCGGCACTGTAAAAACATAACTCAGTGCCGTTTTCGTTACTTTCTTCTTTGGCCAGATCAACCCACTGATAGTAAACATTACGATGGACTTTAGCGGGTAAATTTCGTCTAACGGTAACATATAAACCATCATCGTCAGCCAGTGATAACGGGTGTTCCGTATTTAAAGTAAAACAATCATCTAAGTTAGTCGTAACCTGCATGTGCTTTTTTTCTTCATCAAGCCATTGCCACTGGGTGATCAAAAATGGCGCATCTTCAACCACAATGCCTATCTTTTCGACCGGAGTAACTAAGAAGTATTTATCTGCTTCTTTTTTTAACACCGAAGCGAAAAGCTTTACCAAAGATAAGCGTTTAAACACCGTGCCGTTATAAAACCAACTGCCATCTGACTTTATAACCAGATCGATGTCACCACAAAAAGGGGGATCCCATAACTCAACCGGAGGCATTTTTGTTTCATTACCTAATGTAGAATCAGAAAGTTGTGCTGAAATTTTTTCGAGTGACATAATATTTATCTTAATAAAATAACCTGACTTAATATTAGCAAGTTAACCGAAGAAGCTGAAATAACCAAATAATTAACTATTTTAAAGGCATTTAGATAAAGTTGAGCACTGTCTAGAGTTTTTAAAAATTTGTGTTACGCTCAATATAAGGGACATCTTTGCGCGCCAGGAGGTAAAACACATACGAACCTATCAGTTATGCATAACACTGAGCTGTTCGAACTTAAGGTAAGCCAATGTATGTATAAGTTTAAAAAAATTAACCATAAACTAATTTTTTCGTTTCTTTGTCTTTCTCTACTCCCGCTTATTATTTTTGCATTTTTTAGCATCAATATGGCAAAAACGTCCATTCAACAACAGGCATTTAATCAGTTAGAGTCGATAAAAATCATCAAAAAAACACAATTGGAAAACTATATTTCTGCGCTAAAATCTAGCCTATTGATACTCGATAGTGACCCTTCTGCAGCAATAGCACTACAAAAATTTTCTACTGCAATAACAAACGGAGGGATAAATAGCACTGGCTGGAAACAGCTTGAGCAAGAATACGGCAAACACCTCAACAGCATCAATAAAATTAACGGCTGGTATGATTTATTTTTAATTGATTTAAAAGGAAATATTGTTTTTAGCGCTGCGAAAGAATCTGATTTAGGCATGAATATCGGAAATTCAACACTCGCCAAGAGCAGCATAAATGACGCTTTTATCAGAGCTAAGAGTAGCGCTATTGGCACGCTGTCTATTAGTGATTTTAAGCCTTACCCGCCATCAAATAACGAACCTGCCGCTTTTATCATGGCGAAAAAGACTGATATTAATGGTGCCCATATCGGCTATATTGCCCTGCAATTTCCAACGAATAAAGTGAATGAAATTATGCAGCAGCGTGATGGCATGGGTGACACAGGTGAAACCTACTTAGTTGGGCAAGACAAGCGAATGCGTTCAGATTCATTTCTTGACTCCAAAGGCCACTCTATTCTTGCTTCATTTGCGGGTACGATTGCTGAAAATGGCGTTGACACCCTAGCCGTAACGCGTGCATTTCAAGGAGAATCAGCCAGCGCAATAATCACTGATTACAATGGTAATTCCGTGCTATCTTCGTTTACTACTTTCGATCTTGGTTCATTTAAGTGGGCGTTAATCGCTGAGGTTGATGAATCTGAAGCTTTCGCCACAGCAAATGCCTTGATTAAAATTTCGACAGTCGTCATTATCATTGCATCCATACTTATTATCTTAGCTGGGTTATTTATTGCCAAAAATATCAGTATGCCTATCATCTTTTCGGTTGCAGCTGCACAGCGTGTTTCATCGGGTGACTTAACCCAAGACATTGCAGTAAATCAAAGCGACGAACTTGGTTTATTACAACAAGCTATGCGCGACATGGTCATTCGATTGAAAAGCATGATTGAACATATTTCAGCTTCTGCTGAACAGCAAGCCGCTGCCTCACAAGAGCTCTCTAGCATTACCGAACAGACGAATCAAAATGTCAGGCGCCAGCATCAAGCCACCGACCAAGTCGCTACAGCTATCAATGAAATGAGCGCCTCTATTGATGAAGTCACGAGCAGAACATCAGAGGCATCGGATGCAGCTGATCATTCTAAGCGACTTGTTCACACCAGTTCAGCAGCAGTCAATGAAACCATAGAACAAATAAAAAAGCTTTCCGAAGGCATACTTGAGTCAAAACACTTAATCGATGAAGTGCAAGCAGGCACGGCAAATATTGTCAACATTCTCGTCGTTATCAAAGGTATTGCTGATCAAACTAATTTACTGGCACTCAATGCCGCCATCGAAG